>Ga0265338_10000097_pt1 | contig 161237 bp, 155 predicted proteins | sample 42126metaG_FD_193579 | JGI IMG/M metagenome (GOLD analysis project Ga0265338, IMG submission 193579) | Rhizosphere microbial communities from Carex aquatilis grown in University of Washington, Seatle, WA, United States - 4-21-26 metaG | ecosystem: Host-associated > Plants > Roots >...
GTCAGCATGGTGTGAAAGTTTGATTGTCTTCGGGTAGATTCTAAGATCTGGCGGGCGGTTAGCTCAGTGGTAGAGCGCTTCGTTCACACCGAAGAAGTCACAGGTTCAAATCCTGTACCGCCCACCAATACCTTGCGCCCTGGTTCGAGTGGAGGCTATCAGGCCGAGGTCGAGATTATTCGGACCCCCATTCAACTCCCGTCCACCATTCCCTGTTCGGCTCAGCTTTGACATTGACAATATTGCGGGTAGCGCGGGCCAGAATCCCCTCGGAGAACTCGGACTCCGTCATTCTCGAAATATCGCCGACGTTCGAAGTGTACACGTGGCCGGACGATACCACCTTGCCCATGTACCCGTGCATCAAGGCAAGCACTTGATCTCGAACGTATATCCCCTGCGGGCTCTCGTCGGTGGCCAAGATGATCTTGCCGTACCGGAGGTAATTGAGGTCCAAGCCGACGTCTTTACCAAGCGACATACCAACCCCGAGGCTTGCCACCAAGGCCTTGAATTCCTCGTTGTCGAGAACCTCGTCCGGGCCTTTGCCGATTGGATTGATGATGCCTTCGCCAAGGGACAGCACCGCCTGAGTGAACCGATCGCGCAAGGACTTTGCCAATTGACACAGGTCCGGGCTTACGATGAATAGCTCGGCAGATGCTTGATCCTTGGAAATGCAGTCCGACAGGAACCCGGATCGGCAGTCATGGGGCATCCTACGACGCTACCCCAAAGAATCTCAGATCTTCCGGCCGGTTTCGTCTTGATGACAAGTGGCAGTCAGAGGAAGGAGGCGGCGTCAAGCGGCCGGAACACGAAGCGCTGTCCCTTCGACTTCGTTCAGGACAGGCAAGCCCGACGCACTCCACAACGGACCCTACTTCTCGGTTCCAACCATCAGCGTGATTCGCTGAGCGTTATCGACCTTCTGCACCATGAGAGCGGTCGTGTTCTTGCCCTGCTTCCAGTTTGCGGTGGCCATCGCTCCAATCGTTGCCGTGTTATCGGGCTTGCCCAGTTTGGCTGTGTAGAACTCAACCACCTTGGATGGGTCGTCGTTCGTGTTTCTGTAGGAAATAACGGTTGTGGCGCCTTTGTCGTTGGTTGCTTTCGTGCCGCCCGGCGCTTCGGTGCTGCCTGGATAGAAAGGCAAGCCCAAGTCCGCTTCCGAGATTCCCGTTCCTATGGCGACCGAGTTGCCTTTGTTATCGTGCGAGGAATACGTGCCGTTGCCGACTTGGGCGACCGCGTCCTTACTCTGGAGAGTGGTCGTTCCGCCTTGAGTATCCATCGTCACCTTGTTGCCGTTTGGGTCGGTGGTTTCCATGTGCCCGTTTGGCCCGACGGTGACTTTGCTGCCATCGGCCCCGGTGATAGTGTGGCTACAGCCCGTAACGATGAGCGAAGCCGCGAAGACTGCGGAAATTGCAATGGCACAGGTTTTTGTTGACATCAGACACCTCTCAAGGAACTCATTATGCAACTTTTGGGAATGTGGCAGAAAGCGGCGTGGTTAGAGTTGAGCGTTGAGGACGCTGGAGCATTAGAATGTAGGCCGCTACGCCGTCGGTTTCTCAGGCCCGCTGTAGTCCCAAACTTGCGCCTCTCTTAATGCTCAACACTGAACACTTAAGACTCAACCCTCTACTGTGCATCCTCCCGTCCCCTTTCGCCGTCCATAATTCCTCTATGGCTCGGATGATTGTTGAAGAGGCCGAGGCTTTGCTGGATAAATCGATCCAAGTCCTCGACAAAGGCTTCGTTAGGCTGGTCGATTACATGGGCGGCGACCAACGCATCGTTCAGGCGGCTCGCGTGAGCTACGGCGAAGGGACGAAAACCTACCGCGAGGATCGGGGCCTCATCCACTACCTGATGAAGAACTGGCACACCTCGCCGTTCGAGCAGGTCCAACTCACCTTTCACACGAAGATGCCGATCTTCGTCGCCCGCCAATGGGTGCGGCATCGAACGGCCCGGCTGAACGAGATCTCGGGGCGGTACTCGATCATGAAGGACGAGTTCTACTTGCCCGATGCGGACCAGATCCGCTACCAGAGCAAATCGAACAAACAGGGCCGATCGGAGGAGCCGGTGCCGATCGACCAGGCCCTCCAAATCATTCAGCGTCTGGAAGCCGAGCAGAAGGAGGCCTACGCGCACTATCAAGAGTTGCTAGATGCAAATGTCGCGCGCGAACTTGCGCGTGCGAACCTCCCTATCTCCCTCTACACGGAGTGGTATTGGCAAATCGACCTTCACAACCTGTTCCATTTTCTGCATCTGCGGCTCGACCCGCACGCGCAATACGAAATCCGTGCTTACGCCGAGGTTATGGGAGACTGTGCGCGGGCCGTGGCGCCCATCGCCTACGAGGCGTTTGAGGAGCACGTGTTGGGCGCCGTCTCGCTCTCGCGAAGCGAGTGCGAGGCCCTGATCGCACGGATGGAAAATCGGCCCGTGGAGCTGCAGGGCCGGGCCCTGGCCGCTTTTGAGGCAAAGTTCACGAAGATGCAGGGCGCCCACAGGCCTGTTGAGCAGCCAGAAGAACCAAAGCTGCCCGAACCGGCCGGTGCATAGTGTGGATGTGACCACGGGCGACCGGGGCGCGTCTTAATCCACGTCAATGGCAACCCGACTCTCCAAAACGATCTTGGCGATATGTTTGGCACTCCTTGCTTCGGCGGGAATGGCGGCGGACACAAAGGTAGAAGCTCTACTGGCGAAGATGCGCCAAGCCTACAGCTCCATACAGAGCGCTCGGTTGGAAACGACCACGTATGAGCATGAGTTTAACGCCCATGGCATTGCCGAGAGCGGGCTTATGGTCTACGACATGTCGGTGCTTTACAAGCGCCCGAATCTCATTCGCGCGGTCGTCAATGGAGGGACCTTCCCGACGACCCGGATCATTTTGGCAAAAGGCGCGAGTATCGAAACGACGATGGGCAAGCTTCGATTGCGGTCGTTTCCTTTTACGTTCGACGCGATGTCGCGGGTCCTCCCCGCGAATTTAGAAACCCTGTGCTTTTGGGATTGGGACGTCCAACTCTCGACCGAGCAAGGCAAGAACATGCACGCCAGCACGTTTAGGCTGATTGAAAACGTTCCTTGGAATGGGAAGCGCTGGACAGTTCTCGAGGAGTCCGCGGTAAACGTGGACCGGCTTTGCATCTACTATATCGACCCCAAAACCAATTTAATGTGGCGCACGTTCATTCGCGCGTTAGGCAGCCGCCGCGAAATCCAGGACGCGCGAATAGTTCGGATGGTCCTGAACCCTCCCGTCGCCGACACCGATTTCGTGCAGCACAAACGGTAGCTTGTTTCAAGGTTTGGGCTCATAAACTGCGGGACGCGCCTCCGGCTACAAACAATTGGAAACCGCATGCGCGTAATATATCCGTATAGCCCATGAAATACTTACCCACCAAGAGCCTTCTGTTTGCCTGTGCCGTCGTGCTTTCTTCGGCGGCCTGTGCCGCCGACCAGCAAGTTGAAACCCTGCTGGCGCACATGCGCGAAGCATACAAAGCGGTGAAATCGGCTACCTACAAGGTCGCGGCTACCGTTCCCGAGTCGGGCGCCGCAGGCAAGGAACAGACGTACAGCATGGACGCAGCCTACAAGAGCCCCAATATGATGAGATTTATTCTCAAAGGCAGTGCTTTTGAAAATCGCACGGCAACACTGATTTCAGACGGCGAGAACATCACTGTAACCGCTCCCGAAGGAACCGCCCCAGTCGGCGTCTACTCGGCCGAAACGATCGACAAGTTTGTGCCTTTTAATCTTGAGTCGATCTGTTTTTGGGATTGGGACAGGCAGCTCTCAACCGCGCCGGGGAAGAACATGGAAAAAAGCACGTTCAAGATCGTTAAGGATGAAACCTGGGACGGCAAGCACTGGATCGTGCTCGAAGAAACGGCGGCCAAGGACAACGTGTTTTGCCGGTATTTCATCGACCCAAAAACATATTTGATCTGGCGGACCCGCGTCACTGTCCTGAGTTCGGGGAAGCTACAGATGGACGCAAAGCTGATCTCGCTAAACCCGAACGCCAATTTGAACGATGGAATGTTTAAAGGGGCGTAGGCCGTAAGCGGAAAGCACGGTTTGGCCCAACCTAAAAGCCGGGCCCGTCTGACCTCTCGGACGCGTCTGACTGGTTCCACTAGCCCGCTTTCAGCACTCGCGAAGCCTCAGCCCACATACCCGTCCTAATATGGTAATATCCAATCTTGAGGCCAAGGGGCTAGATCTGCCGTTGTACGGAGGCTCCCACGGGGGCTTGCTTAGAGCGGCACTTTCTCCCTGGCCTCAAAAGGAAACTGGAGGCGCTCTTACTCGCTAATGCCGCTGGAAACTACAAAGAAAGCAACCGTTATCGCCGACTACGCTCAATCTACGGGCGACACAGGGTCCGCTGAAGTTCAGATCGCGCTTATGCAAGCGCGCATCGAACAGATCACCGGGCACCTGAAACAAAACAAGAAGGACTTCCACTCATTGCGTGGTCTGCTTGTGCTCGTGGGAAAACGTCGACGTCTTGAAGCGTATCTTCGAAGGAAGGACGTGGTTCGCTATCGTGCGTTGGTTCAGCGCTTAGGCATTCGAGAAGTAAAGCCCCGGTAAACGGAGGCATCAATGATTTTCTCACATGAGTTCGAAGTTGGGGGCAAGACCCTCAGCCTCGAAACAGGCCGCGTAGCCAAGCAGGCAGGCGGCTCAGTCCTTCTCGGGATGGGCGAAACCGTCATCTTCGCTGCGGCAACCATGTCCGCCGAACCCCGACCAGGCATCGATTTTCTTCCCCTCACTTGCGACTATGAAGAGCGCAAGTACGCGGTTGGCAAGATTCCGGGCGGCTTCATCAAGCGCGGCGGCCGGCCATCCGAAAAGGCGATTCTTACGAGCCGGCTGATCGACAGGCCTTTGCGCCCGCTGTTCCCGAAGGGACTTCGCAACGACGTTCAAGTCGTCGCCATGCCGTTCGCGGTGGATCAGGAGTGCCCGCCCGACGTGCTCGCGGTATGCGCGGCCGGCGTCGCGGTTCACATTTCCGACGTTCCCTTCAAGGACGCCGTCGCTGGAGTCCGAGTCGGACGCATCAACGGCGAGTTCATCCTCTTCCCCAGCATCCCCCAGATCAATGAAAGCGATCTGGACCTGGTTGTCGCAGGCCATAAGGGAGCGATTTCCATGGTGGAGGCCGGATCGACCGACGTCACCGAAGAGGACATGATCAAGGCGCTCAAGTTCGCTCACGACGCGATCGTCAAGATGTGCAAGGAGTTCGACAAGTTCGCCAAGAAGGTGAACAAAGCCAAGCGAGAGCCGAAGCTGTTCGAAGTCGACAAGGACCTCGTCGCGATGATCGAGAAGGAATCGGGCAAGGAAATTGCCGCGACCATCGTGAATCCAGACAAGGCGACCCGCGAATCCGCGATCAGCGACATGGAAAAAGAACTTGTCGCCAAGTACACGGAGAAGCTCGCCGGAGACGACGCCAAGATCGCCCAGCTTCACGAGGCGGTCGACAAGGTCGTGAAAGGCACCGTGCGCAAGCTGATCATCAACGACGACAAGCGCCCGGACGGCCGCGGACTGGAAGATATCCGCCCGCTCGAAGCGGTCGCCGGATTGCTCCCGAAAGTTCACGGCTCAGGCTTGTTCACGAGAGGCCAAACCCAGGTCATGACCATCGTGACCCTCGGTCTTCCAAACGAAGCCCAGACCCTCGACGGATTGGAGGAGGAAGAGAACAAGCGCTACATGCACTTCTACAACTTCCCGCCCTACAGCGTGGGTGAGACGCGGATGATGCGCGGCCCCGGACGCCGAGAGATCGGCCACGGCGCTCTCGCCGAGAGAGCCCTGCGGTCGGTGATTCCGCTCGACGATCCCGATTTCCCATACACCCTGCTCGTGACGAGCGAAGTGCTCGAATCCAACGGTTCCACCTCGATGGCATCCGTCTGCGGTTCGACCCTCGCCCTTATGGACGCGGGTATCCAGATCAAGGCGCCAGTTGCCGGAATCGCCATGGGCCTCATGTCGGATGGCAAGACCTACAAGGTGCTTACCGACATCCAGGGCATGGAAGACTTCTGCGGCGACATGGACTTCAAGGTCGCGGGAACGCGAAAGGGCATCACCGCCCTGCAGCTTGACACCAAGCTCGATGGCATCCCTGACGAGGTTCTCGCAAGCGCCCTTCGCCAGGCGAAGGAAGCCCGGTTCAAGATTCTCGACGTGATCGAGGCGGAGATTTCCGCTCCGAGAGCGGAGACAGCGCCTACAGCGCCGAGAGTCACCACCATTCAGATCAACCCCGAAAAGATCGGCGCCGTCATCGGCCCGGGTGGCGCGATGATCAAGAAGATCACCGGCACCACCGGCGCGTCAGTGGACATCCAGCAGGATGGCCGAGTTCTTATCGGTGGCACCAGCGGCGAGGCGGTCCTCGAGGCGATCTCCATGATCAAGGCTCTGACCGACGAAGTTGCGGTTGGCGCCGAGTTCAAGGGAACGGTTTCGCGGCTGATGGGTCGCGGTGCGATGGTCGAATATATGAACGGCCGCGAAGGCCTCGTTCCGATGGAGCACCTCACCGTCAAGCAGGTTCGCCGGCCAGACGATGTGGTGAGCGTCGGCGACGAGATCAACGTCAAGGTGTTCGAGGTCGACTCGCTTGGCCGAATCAACCTGACCGCGCTAGGCTTACCCCAGTCCCTTCCTTCGCTCTCAGAGAACGAAGGCGCGACCCCGCCCCCGCCAACCCCTGGCGGATTCGGCGGCGGACGTGACCGAGGCGGCCGAGGCGGCGGCTGAGGTCGTGACCGAGATCGCGGCGGAAGAGGCGGCGGTGGTGGCCGAGACCGGGGCGGAGATCGCCACGGCGGTGGCGGCTACCGAGGCGGAGATCGCGACCGGGGTCCAGAGCGCGGCCCAGAGCGCGTCGAGGACCGTGGACCGCGCGAAGAGCGCGCGCCCCAAGGGGACGGCGGCCACGCGGCAGCCAACTTCGACGAGCCGGCTCGCGCGCCCCAAGTTCCGGACGAGTTTCCGGGCAAGGAGCGCTCGCGTGACGACGAAGCGGTAAACGCCCGCTTCCGCCCGCGACGCTAGAGTGGTCTTGGTGGCAACACCGCCGTTCTAGCTACCGGAGGATTGGTTCTTTGTTGGGCTTCGCGACTTGACGTTCGAAGCCCCCCCACCCGGTTCGCAAGCTCACCGACCTCCCCCACGGCGGGTGGGGTTTGGTTCTTGGTGCTGCCCGCGATTTGGGTTGGCGCCCCAGTTGACGAGCACTGAACATGCAGCCCCATCATTAGCCTCTCGGCAGCCGGTTGGAAGTGGCAAAACGCAGACCTCCACCCTCCGGACTGTCTCGTTTTTCTCGCATACCGCGCCCAAAGTTTCCAAGAGCCCCTAGGACCAAACCTCCACCCTAGGGAGGCTGTCGCAAGGTGTTTATCGTACTGCGCCACAAAACGGCGAAAGCTACCAAGACCATACCTCCACCCTCCGGAGGCTGTCGCATGTTATTTCTTGGACCGCGCCAAAAGACTGCAAGTGCCGCTAACACCAAACCTCTACCCGCCGTGGGGGAGGTCGGTGAGCTTGCGAACCGGGTGGGAGGGACTCCGGACATCAGGTTTCCGAAGGTCCGATTTGGCTGAACAAATATCATGCGACAGCCTCCTCATGGGATTCCGAGTCCCGGTTGAGCTTGCGAGCCGAACTGGCGGGCTCCGGTCTGGGCCTCTCTGCTTTTAGGCTACACTTGGATTTCGAAATGGCAGATTCAGACCCCGCCAAACCGCCCCGTTTTCGATCTGCCGATGCCGCCGCCGTCGTCGCGCTGTGCGTGATGGTTTTGCTAGTCTATGCGCGCGGCTATCTCGGGGTCGTCGGTATTCCGCGTACGGACCAGGCGGTTTTTCTCCTCGAAGGCAAAGCAATTCTTCAAGGCAAGACCCCCTACATTGACCTTTGGGATCATAAAGGCCCTTTGCTGTACTTCCTCAACGCTTTCGGGTTGGTGCTTGGAGGCGGCAACCGGATAGGGGTTTGGCTCCTCGAGATGGCGATGGCTTGCTTTGCCTATGGTTTCGCTTATCGCGCGTTAGTCCGGCGCTTCGGGCGCATCGCCGCTTTCAGCGGGGTTGCCATCGCCTTGTTGATGTCGGCGACGTGCCTGAACGATGGCAACTTGTCCGAGTCGTGGGGTCTGCTTTTCGCCCTTTTCATGATTCCGTTGGTCGATCGATATTTTGCGAGGGGCGCCTCGGGGCTCGTTGGCCGTATGAACTGGCCCGCGCTGGGGATCGGCGCATGCGGCGCGGTCGAAATATTGCTGCGCCCGAATCTGTGCGGAACGTTCCTGGCCGCCCTGTTGACTATTTGCATCTTCGGGTGGCGCAGTCGGGAGTTCATGGGCTTACGGCGAGGGCTGCTTTTTATCGGCCTTGGAGTTGCGGTGGTCTTGGCGCCGGTTCTTCTCTATTTGGGGGCGAAGGGCGCGCTCGGCGCGTTCTGGGATTGCTACATCACTTACAACCAAGCCTACGTTTCGGGGAGCGTGAGTTCGCAGAGGGTGAGCCTCGAAGGACAAGGGTCTCGTTTGGCCACCTTCCTGTACGGGTTTTTCTTATGGAAAATAGCCCCCATCGCCGTCCTTGGCTGGCTGCTTGCGGCACGGGATACTTTCAAGTTCATTAGTGGAAAGACAATCGAGCCGCTCGTTCTTTTCGGATTGATCTCGATGCCGATCGAGATGATCGCCTCATGCATCTCCCGGTTCATGTTCGAGCACTATTTCATGCTCTGGGGCGCGCCCTTTACGATCCTGATTACCCTCCTCGTAGCCCGCATCGAGGGTCTTGAGTTTCTAAAGCTGCTCTGGAGCCGTTTGGTGGTCGTTGGCGCCAGCTTGGCCGGGGTCGGCTTTCTATTTCTAAACGTCCAGACGCAGACGTACGACTGGATTCTGCACCCGGGCGCCGAGAGGGATAAGAGGTTGAGCCCTGGCGATTACGCTGTCACCGACTACATCTTGAGCTCCACGAGCCCAACTGACCCAGTGTTCCTGTGGGGCCTGGTTGTCAACCTCAACTATTACACGGGGAGGCCGCTGGCAACGAGGTACTTGTCCCAAATGCCCCTGACGACGCCAGGCTATGCGAGCAACGCCATCTACGAAAAGTTCGACGAGGATTTGCGCAAGAGCCGACCGGCGGTGATTATCGACACTCGCGGAGACTTCGCCAAGTCGATTTTGTCAGCGCCGTTCCCGGCCGCCCGCGACGTGGCCGACTTTATCGTTCACAACTACCGGCCCGTACAGGAGCTGAAGTACGGCGAACCCGTGTTTCAACGGGTGGATCCGCAGTAACTGCCATTAGGCCTCGGACGCAACGTCGAGCAAGGCGGGCTGGACCTCGATGCCCAGAACGATTAGTGTTGAAAAATGGTGGAGTGTACGCCATTGGCTGGCTAAGCCAGATTTAGGGTGCTCCTACCTGAGCTAGCCTGAATCTAACCTGAATCGTTCGGTACACTGACCTTTCGAATGGCTGGTGGCGTGCTTCGATCTGCTCGGTTTCACCGCTTCACCGGTCCAGCAATCATCTGCGGACTTTGCACGCTGGTTGTCCTCGTTTACGTTCGTGGTTATCCGGGTGTGATTGGCATCCCGCGGACGGATCAGGGCGTGTTCAACCTGGAAGGGCAGGCGATTCTCCAGGGCAAGACGCCTTATGTCGACCTTTGGGACCATAAGGGGCTGTTCCTTTATCTTCTCAACGCTCTCGGACTGTTGCTCGCCGGGGGCCACCGAGTGGGAGTTTGGGTTCTCGAAATGGTTCTGGCCGGGGCCGCCTATGTCGCCGCTTACAGGACCCTTGCCAGGCATTTTGGCAGGCTCGCCGCGGCTTGTGGCCTTGCGGTGGCTCTGATGATGTCGGCCGCTTGCCTGAACGATGGAAACCAAGCGGAGTCCTGGGCGTTGCTTTTCGCTCTCTTCACTATCGTTTTATTCAATCGGCATTTCGAGAGCGATTCTGTGTGGTCCGCGATCGGGATAGGCGCCTGCGGCGCATGCCAGTTCATGATGCGGCCGAACCTCTGCGGAATGTTCTTGGCCGCAGTGCTCGCTCTATGCTGGTTGCGGGTAAGCCGCCGGGAGTTCCGGGCTCTTCCGCGAGCCTTTTTCCATATCGGCTCTGGGATCGTAATGGTTCTCGCGCCCATGTTCGTCTACTTGTGGGCCAAGGGCGCTCTCGGCGCCTTTTTCGACTGCTACTTCACGTACAACATCGCCTACGTCAACGATAGCGCCAGCAACTTCTTCCCCGTGCTTGGTCTCCAAGATCGCGGCTCCCGCTGGGAAACGTTCTGGTACGGCTATCGGCATTGGCTGATCGCACCCCTTGCAACCCTTGGTTGGCTGATCGCCCTCGGCGAGGGCCGGTGGCCTTTCAAACGGAAGCCGGTAGAGCCCATTGTGCTCCTCGGTTTGATTTCCTTCCCGATTGAAATGGCCGCGTCTTGCGTGTCCCGTTTCATGTTCGAACACTACTTCATGCTTTGGGCCGCGCCCATGGCGATCCTGATCACCCTCTTGCTGGCGCGAATCGGAAAGTTGAAGTTCGCTAGCCCGGTTAGGGCCCGCTTGGGGCTGTCCGCGGTGGTGTTAGGCTACGTCGCAGTCTTGTTCTTAAGAGCTCAGTCCCAAGCCTACATGTGGATTCTCCACCCCGGGAGCGATCGCTTTGGCAGAATGAGCTTCAACGAATACACCCTTGCCGACTATGTTGAGGCGCATACGCGCAAGGGAGACCCGGTGTACATTTGGGGTTTCGGGGCGCCGGTTAACTACTATACGGGCAGGCCGCTCGTTTCTCGCTATCTCTCCCACATGCCGCTCATCACGCCCGGCTACACCAAGGACGAGTTTTTCGAAACGCTGGAGAAAGAACTGTCGACCGCCCATCCGAAGCTCATTATCGACGTTCCCGGAGATTTCTTAAAATTTCTGCATAAATCGCCCTTTCCATGGGCGCAAGAGGTTGAACAATACATAAAGAATAACTATAAAGCGACGGAACTCCTCAAGGATAAGGAGCAAGTTTACGTTGCCAAATGATTGACAAATAGGGTTCCAAAATGCGTCTATGTTCGTCTACTGTTTCACGGGTAAAATCATCAACTCATGCCGCAAGATAAGATCGTCGTAGTCGGTGCGCGCGAAAACAACCTGAAGAACATCACGGTTGAAATCCCCCGCGATAAGCTTGTGGTCATCACCGGATTGTCGGGGAGCGGAAAATCGTCATTGGCTTTCGACACCATCTATGCGGAGGGCCAGCGGCGCTACGTCGAATCGCTCAGCGCCTATGCCCGGCAGTTTTTGGGTCAGATGGACAAGCCCGACGTCGACCATGTCGACGGTCTCTCGCCCGCCATTTCGATCGACCAAAAATCAGCGTCGAGGAACCCGCGTTCGACGGTCGGCACGGTCACCGAGATTTACGACTACCTGCGGATACTCTTCGCCCGCGTCGGCGTGCCCCACTGCCCCAATGGCCATGGGCCCATCGAGCGGCAGAGCACGGACCAGATCGTCGACGCGGCCAAAGAGTTGCCAGAGGGCACGAAGATTCAGATTTTGTCGCCCGTTGTGCGGGCGCGCAAGGGCGAGTACAAGGGCACGCTCCAGGAGATCAACCGTGCGGGCTATGTTCGCGTACGGGTCGATGGGCAGATGTACGAAGTCACCGACGACATCCCAATGGATCGGTATAAGCAGCATACGATCGAGGTAATTGTCGACCGTTTGGTGATCAAAGAGGGGCTTGACCGAAGACTCGCGGACTCCATCGAGGCGGCCCTTAAGATGGGCAAGGGAATCGTGACGGTCAGCACTCAAAAGCCTGGCGAAGACGAATGGCAAGACCATCTGTTCAGCGAAAGCTATTCGTGTGCGGAATGCGGATTCAGTATGCCGGAGCTCGAGCCGCGCATGTTCTCTTTCAACTCCCCTTTCGGCGCATGTCCGGAGTGCACCGGCCTCGGGACCAAAACGGAGTTCGATCAAGACCTCATCATCCCCGATATGTCGAAGCCGCTACGAGACGGGGCCATCGCCCCATTCGTGTACAAGTCGGGGGAGACGAAGGAGTGGTGGCCGGACGTTCTCGACGCCGTCGGCCAGGCGGTCGGCTTCGATGCGCACGACCCCGTTTCCAAACTTGACGAGAAGGCGATGCACGCGGTTTGGCATGGAGTGGAGCACCCGGTGCTGGTATCCGTGCGCTATGCACGCACGGAAAGAAAGTTTCACACCAAATGGGACGGCGTTCTCGCCGCCCTCCGCAAGAAATACGATCAAACAGAAAGCGAGAACGTCAAGCGCGACCTCGACCAGTACATGGCGACCAAACCATGTCCCGTATGCCAAGGCCGCCGTCTCAAGCCGGAAACGTTGGCGGTTAAGATCGCCGGTCGCGACATATCCGAGGTATCGGCGATGGCGGTAGAGGACTCGCTGAACTTCTTTGCGGGTCTGACCAAGAAACTCACCAAAAGGCAAATGACGATTGGCGAACGGGCGGTCAAAGAGATCCTCGAACGGCTTAAGTTTCTGTTCGACGTCGGCCTTTCCTATCTCACCCTCGACCGAAACGCGAGAACCTTGGCTGGCGGTGAGGCGCAGAGAATTCGTTTGGCGACTCAAATCGGCAGCGGCCTAATGGGCTGTCTCTATATCTTGGACGAGCCCAGTATCGGCCTTCACCAAAGGGATAATAGGAAGCTGATCGAAACCCTTCAAAGGCTTCGCGAACTAGGAAACACCGTCCTTGTGGTCGAGCACGACGAGGAAACCATGCTTGCCGCGGACTGGCTTATCGATATGGGGCCTGGCGCGGGCGAGCACGGCGGCTATGTGGTGGCGGCAGGGACACCGGAAGATTTCCTCAAGACCGACTGCCTTACCGCTCAGTATCTGAACGGAGTGAAGCAGATCGAGATTCCAACCTCGCGCCGGGGGCCGACGATGGGGTGGATCGAACTGAACAACGCCCGTGGGCACAATCTGAAAAATGTTTCGGTGAAGATTCCCAAGGGGCTCTTCACCTGCGTTACTGGAGTGAGCGGCTCGGGTAAGAGCACGCTTGTTCAAGACACCCTTTTCCCCCGCCTCATGTACGACGTGTACGGCACGCGCGGCATATGGGAGCCTCACGACTCGGTTACCGGCTTGGACAACTACGACAAAGTGATCGACATCGATCAGTCACCCATCGGGCGGACTCCTCGCAGCAACCCGGCGACTTACACCGGAACCTTCGATATGATTCGAGAGATTTTCGCGATGACGCCGGATGCGAAGATGCGCGGCTACCGGAACGGGCGATTTAGCTTCAACGTGAAAGGCGGTCGTTGCGAGGCTTGCAAAGGCGACGGAATCATCAAGATCGAAATGCACTTCCTCCCGGACGTCTACGTGCCGTGTGAAGTGTGCAAGGGCAAACGGTACAACCGCGAGACGCTCGAGGTTCGTTACAAGGGCAAGAACATCGCGGAAATCCTGGAGATGACGTTGGAGGAAGCTTGCGAGTTCTTCAAGCCCATCCCGAAGATCTATCGAAAACTGTCTACTCTGCTGGACGTTGGACTCGGCTATATCCGCATGGGGCAGCCGGCAACCACACTCTCGGGCGGCGAAGCTCAGCGCATCAAGCTTGCGGCTGAGCTTAGCAAGCGGGCGACCGGATCGACGATTTACATCCTCGACGAGCCGACCACAGGCCTGCATTTTGAGGATGTCGGCAGGCTGTTAACCGTTCTTCACCGTTTGGTGGAACAGGGCAATACGGTGCTCGTTATCGAGCACAATCTCGACGTCATCAAGACTGCGGATTGGCTCATCGACATGGGGCCCGAAGGCGGAGATAAGGGTGGCCGCATCGTCGCGTTTGGTACGCCTGAGAAAGTTGCGGAAACGGCCGGCTCGCACACAGGGGCGTTTTTGAAACAACTGTTCGAGCGCTAGCGCGGAAGATATCCCAAGCTTATCGAGGGGTCGCGCGAAGCCGTGGCCATGGTTGCGGAAGGCAAGGCCCGCACAAAGAAGAAGGCGACAGCTAAGGTGTGAGGATTAACCCCAAATCTTCTCGCCGAGACACCGAATCTCCACTTCGACTCGGTAGGGCGCCAACTCGGCCTCGTCCGGCGTTACTCCAAGCCCCGGCGCCTCGGGCGCCTTGATATTTCCTGAGGAATCCAGGCGCCAGGTCTCTCCGCCTATCGCCAGCGCGAGGGGCGTGGGAGCGAAAGGGACCTCGGCGAAACAGTCCTCATGTTCGGCGTACGGTTGAAGCGAGGCGCTCAATGCCAGGTTCGAAGTGAATGTGTGGTTGACGTAAGCCACCCCCGTGGAACGCGCATGAAGGGCTACCTGCCTTGCGGGTGTGATACCGCCAATCCGACCTGTATCGATCTGAATAAAGCGCACTTTGCCATAGTCGATTAGGTGCCTCGCTTGGTCAGGCGAATGGGCGCCCTCGCCACCCGCGAGGCGCGTGCGCGTGAGACCGCTGAGGACCGCATACTCCGCGAGCGCGCCTGGCACGAACGGTTCCTCCCACCATGCCGCCCCGGCGCCCTCAAATAGCATCACCCGGGAAGATGCCCGCTCCACGTCGTGATCGAAAGCGCAGCCGGTATCTACCATGAAAGTTTTGTCCCACCCAAGGCCTTCTCGAACGGCTTCGATTTGCAACCGGTCGGACTCTAGCGAGCCGTGTCCAATGGCGCCCCAGCCGAATTTTGCGGCAGTGAATTTCGATTGGGATACTGCCCTAGCCGCCTCAAAGGTCTCCTCCGGAGTGTCGCCAAAAAGCTGGCTCGCGTACGCCTTCTTGGGGCGGTTGGAGCCTGCGAAGAACGACCAAACGGGCACACCTTGTTTCTTTCCCAAAAGGTCCCAGAGCGCGATGTCGATGCCGCTCAGCGCATGGTCGGTCTGTAGCAGATCAAAGCTTTTTTCTTTAACCAGATGGTAAATGCGGCCGATGTCGGCTGGATCGTTGAGATCTTGCCCAAGCACGGAATCAAGAACCGGATGGCATGCGCGGTGCGACATAGGCGCGATCAGCGCGGCAATCGTTGGCAAAGGCGAAGCGTTGCACTCTCCCCAACCGGTAAACCCACCAGCGGTCACGCGAATTAGAAGCGCGTCCTGGCTATCGTCGCCAGTTTCGCGAACTTCCGGCAGCCGCAAGTAGAACGCATCGACCGATTCAATTTTCACAACCCTGTCATTCTCCTGTCCACAAAACGACTCTAGCCGATTTAACCTCGCCTTAACACAAGAAAGCTAACCTTAGAACTACAGGCAGAGCCAATGCAGCGTAGTAAACTTGCCCGGGCGCTCCGACTTGAGTCTTGCGGCGCGCCACAGGAGTTCAGATTTGGCTAATGCATACACGCCTGGTCTCACCGTAAGCGGCGATATCATCGTCAGGCGCATCCGTCGTTTACCCATCAAGGGTGAGGTTCTCGTTTCCGTGGGAGATCGTGTCGAGCCCGACCAGGTCGTCGCGCGGGCAATGCTGCCCGGGGCGCTTCAGACCATAAAGCTTGCAGAAAAGCTTGGGGTCGACGCAAAAGACGCACCGCCGTTCTTTCAGCTGGCTGTGGGCTCGCCCATTGAAAAGGGTCAAGTGGTCGCGGAAACTAAGGGCTTCCTGGGGCGGTTCGGAAAGCACACCGTCGCCTCCGAATATGGCGGCACGGTTGAATCCGTTTCAGAGATCACAGGAAACGTTTTGATCCGCGAATCTTCCGTTCCCGTCGACGTGACTGCCTACATTCAAGGCGCCGTCGCTGCCGTCCTTCCCGAAGAAGGCGCGGTGATTGAAACGCGAGGCGGCATGGTGCAGGGCATCTTTGGCGTGGGCGGCGAGCGCCACGGCATCATCAAGGTGATTGCCGACTCGCCGGACCACATCATCCAGGCCGACGACGTCAAGAAGGAGGACGCGGGGAAGATTTTGGTAGGCGGCGCTGGAATTTCGTTTGAATCCATTCAGAAGGCGGCCGAAGTCGGCGTCATCGGTTTGGTAGCAGGCGGCGTGAAAGACGGCGACCTCACGAAATACCTCGGATACGATATCGGGGTCGCAATCACGGGGACCGAGCAGATTCCTCTCACGTTAATGGTCACGGAGGGATTCGGGTTCCTACGGATGGCTGCGCGGACCCTCGCTCTGCTCAAGAAACTTGAAGGGAAGCAGGCCAGCATCAACGGGGCGACCCAAATCCGCGCAGGCGTCATCCGCCCCGAGATTATCGTGCCGCTTGAGGCCACCACCGCCGAAGTTCCTGTTGCGGCAAGTGGTGGCGAACTCATGATCGGCACCCCCATTCGCGTGATCCGCGAGCCCTATTTTGGCCGTCTGGCTTCCGTGACCGAACTCCCGCCTCAACTCATGGTGGTGGATTCGGGAACCGAAGTTCGAGTCCTAAAAGCAAAACTGGAGGATGGTGAGGAGGTTGTCGTACCGAGGGCGAATGTAGAGATCATCGCTTCCTAGCGGCGATCAAAACACTCGGGCTCCCGCCATGAACGCATGAAACTGCTGATCATTGATGACGAGCCCACCTTGGCCGAAACCGTCGAGACGCGCATGCGTCGCGAGGGCTACAGCACCTTTGTCGCCGATTCGGCTGAAGAAGGAATGCGCATTTTTAAACGGGTCAAGCCCGATTTGGTGATCCTAGACATCATGCTTCCTCAGCGGTCGGGTTACGACTTCTGCAGAGCCGTTCGCAAGGAAGGAAGCACGCCGATCATCTTCCTATCCGCCCGCTCCGACGAACGGGACCGGATCAAAGGGTTGGAGCTCGGCGCCGACGACTACGTGGTTAAGCCGTTCAATCTTTCGGAGCTAGCGGCAAGGGTAAAAGCGGTATTGCGGCGCTCAGCCGGAGAAGTTCCGCCTGAATCGGTGGAGAAAGGGAACCTGAAAATCGACCCGCGCACGCATGAGGCGAGCCTCGACGACAACAAACTGGCCCTGTCGCCAAGGGCATTCGCGTTGCTTTATTTCTTGGCGCGGAACGCGGGACAGGTTTTTGCCCGGGAAACCCTCCTCGACCGCGTATGGGGGAAGGACGCTTTCGTGAACGAACGAACGGTGGACGTCCATATCCGATGGCTCAGAAGCCTGATCGAGGAAGACCCCCACAACCCGAGAAGGCTCATCACGGTGAGGGGCGTGGGTTACAAGTTTGAAGCGTAAGGGGCTAGGTGTTTGTAAGTAGTGCGTGTAAGAATCCGGCCCCGGTGGAGGGGTCCAAAGACGTAGCCGGCAATCTGCAAAATGAGGCGGGCGTGACTTTGGGGGACCGCGGAGACGTCAAAGAAAAATCCGCCAACGCAAGACAGCCTTAAGAGCAATATTGTTACACTGTTGGCCGCGCTAGCCGGCTCTTGGTTCCGAAGACACGCGCCGGCTGTTTGAATCCTTCGACACGAGCAGCCTGGTCGGACTTCGCGACCGGGCTCTTATTGGAGTGATGGCCTACACGTTCGCCCGAGTCGAAGCCGTGGTTTCCCTTCGCGTAAAAGATTACGCTTCCCTTGGCAAACGCTTCGTAATTTACCTATCTGAAAAAGGCGGCAAACAGAGAGAGATTCCCGCTAACCACAGGCTCGAAGAATATCTCGATCGCTACATCGAAGCGGCTGCGATCGGAGGCGAAAAGGACTCTCCGATCTTTCGATCTGCAGCCGGCAGGACAGGCAAACTCACCGCCCGGCCAATGGCCAGACAGGACGCCTTCGACATGATTCGCCGGCGCTTAAAGGCTGCCGGCATCGCGGGCGCCTTCGGCTGCCACTCGTTTCGTGCTACCGGGATTACGACCTTTCTCGAGAACGGCGGTTCTCTCGAGACTGCCCAGTGGATCGCCGGACACGCCGACAGTCGCACCACCAAGCTTTACGACAAGAGAGCGCAACGGGCGACGCTTGAGGATCTCGAACGAGTCAGGTTTTGAAAGTCTTTCCCTTTAGTTCAAATGAACCACTTGACCTTGATATGGAAGGAAAGGAAAAAGCGCCGAAAGCGATTTGTCTCCAACATAGACTCCAAGAACCTTGCAGTTCTGCCAGTTATAGTTATTCACGTATTGAGGGGGCGAATTGGGGTTCTCCGTCGAAAATGGTGACTCCCGGCTCACCAGTCCCACCCTAACAAGGTCATCGCCCTCCTTTCCTGTGCATTGGAAAAAGAAAAATCCAGAGAAGCGATCATTCTGCCAATATCCTCGACCAGCACCAATAGCATCCAGCTTCTTTTCGGGCCGAGATTCTGCCAATCTCTTGATTTGAGACCAAAGCCAACGAGCAGTTGGTAACGCATCCACTTCAGGCCCGTACATAGTGCCGTTGGTGGTTAAATGCCCGTTTCCTTCGAACATCACCCCAGCCAATCGAACTATCTGGTTTTCATCGGCAATCATGACCACTTCCGCGTTACCAGGCATCACTACGCCCAGATCTCGGACGGGCCATCTACAGGCACGCATCTTCATCAATCGAATCTTGTAAGCGGCGCCTCCACGCTCCGATGTTTTGTCCTCATCGTTAATAGCGAAAATGCTGTTTGGAAGCTGCGACTCTTTCGGTACGTTAAACGCCTTGATTGCATCCTCGATGGGCCGACCTTTGAATGTGAAAACTCCGTCAATCAAGTTCGCCGCGGTGTAACGTCCGCTCCTCTGAGTAGATTCTGAAGATTTCTCCATTCCACAGGAACCCGCACTTGCCAAGAGCGCACTCATAAGAACCAACCCTACCGGCAGATTAATCACGATTTCCCTCCCGAAACATTAGCTCCGATCAAGGCACCTATCCCTGCACCCATTAATGCAAAAAGCAGTCCGTATGTGACCACCGGCACCGCGGCATCCTGCATCAACTGTTGATTCTGCATAAGATCCTGTCCCGTTGTTCGGACAAGCCCACCCAGATACGTTGGTCGATTCATAAATCCAACGAGAGCGCCGACAAACCCACAACCTAAGAAGCCGACGACCGCCCCAACGACCGCCCCTCTGCTTTTGTTCATCCCAAACTCTTCCTACAGCCGAATAGTACTAAACCGGTCGAATCCGTCCAGCTATACTACCCCCATGCTGGTTCGCATTCTAAGCCTGTTTATAGCGATTTTCTCAAGCTCACTCTTTCTAGCCCCACCGCTGCTCTCCACATCCCGGCCTAGCTCGCTGGTCGGCTCTTGGAGGCAATCCAACTCCTGGTGGAACACACTTTCCTTCAACGCTGATGGAACTTTTTTCCTCGTCAACTATGAGAGCTGCATGGCCGTCAAAGGGCAATACACCATTCAAGGACGGACCCTTCGTCTCCTTCCAAAGGAGTATAAAGTGCCGCTCCCTATAAGCGATCTTGCCCCAGCCGATCAATCCCACGCCCTAAAGGAAAAACTGAACAACGCATTAGGAAAACCAGTTGAATATAGCTTTACCGTTGGCCCAATGCCCAACAGACCCAGGGCGCTCCATTTTGACCCCCGGCAAGGTGCATTTTGGTTTCCCAATTGGCAGGACTGGCAACCTGATGCGGCTTACAAGTACCCCTAAGAAATCTAATTGATCCCGGCCCGGCTTGCATCGATGCATGTTCCGCAATCCCTTCGGGCCGCTTTGCTTTGCTCCACATGCAAATGATGCTGCACCTATAAGGTGGTGCACCTCCACGGGAGCGCCGACGCCGAACCGCAGACCGGCTGGAAATCCTCCCTTCCGGCGCGAGACACACCCGCTTAACGCCTCGCAGCAACCACTCCGCAAATTCCTTCCGGCCACGGAGACCTACAGGACCGCTTCGCTACTTGCTCCGGGTCTGTTGCGTTCTCCGCCAGGCTCCGCAAGCTCCGCCTGGCTGCGAAACGGCTACGGGTGGCCTTTCGCCGCAGTCGAAGACTGCAGGAAAGGCGCACCAAATAAAAATGCACCCCGGAGGGGTGCCAGATTAGTTAGTCGAAGTACGCCATTTCAACCGTGACGCCATGCTCAGCGCAAAGCGCCAACAGCTCGTCGCGCCATCTTACTGCGGCACTTGGTCCTTCCAATGATCTTGGATGAAGGGGACGCGATTTTTCGTTCCGAAGACGACGTGATATTTGAGACTGTAATACGTTGATGCCATAGGGAATTCTGGCACCCCTCCGGGGTGCATTCGAATTGCTGCCTTTCCTGCAGTCTTCGACTGCAGGCTACCGTCTTTGACCCCTCCGGGGTCCCCACGCCAACGCCCACCCCTCTTTCCGGGAATCTGTGACTGAGGGTCTAAGACCCTTTCGGAGTCATTTGTAGCATCGAACACCCACCCAACGCTAACCCCCAAGACCTAACACCTAACCCCCAACGCAACCCCAGCACCTAACACCCAACACTCAACACCCAACACCCAACCTAACACCCAACACCCAACCTAACACCCAACAACTAACACCTAACACCCAACACCCAACACCCAACACCCAACACCCAACCTACCACCCAACACCTAACACCTAACACCTAACACCTAACACCCAACACCCAACCCCCAACACCCAACACCTAACACCAACGCCCAACACCCAACCTAACACCCAACACCCATCGTATAATTGCCCCATTGATCTGCCCGAACTGTAAGAGCCCAATGCCGTGGTACGCCGTGTTTCGGCTTAACTTTGGCGTGCGCAACTACCGTTGCAAGAACTGCCGCGCGCTGTGCAGCATGAACCCCTACGTATTTCTGCGATGGACCCTGATTCCATGGGCTTTAATTCTTCTCTCCCTGTTCACCCTCAAACCGTGGGGGCTCTGGCCTTTTATCGCCATTTTTATCGGAGTCCGTCTGATCTGGGTGTTCGCGAGTCCCCGAATCGTGCCCATGCAATCCATGATGCCGCCTAAATGACAAAAGAATAAGGCAATTGCCCCTTAACGTGGGTTCGCGGGGATCAGAGCGTACAGCAAGGGCCCAACGGTCTGCACCCTTGACCCTACACCTTTCACTTTGAACCCTCGACTACCACACCGCTGTCAGTTGTTCGACGTGATACGTGTCGTGGCCCATTACGGCCATCACCCATTCCCGCACCGTCATCACGCCGCGCTCCGGGTGAATCGAGGATTTTTCCCAGTCGGCCGCTTCCAAGCCTTTTAAGTATTCGACCGTCGCCTGGCGATGTTTGGCGAACGCTTGCGCGCTATCGAAGGGATCGGTGGCCGTGTAGTTCATATCTTTCCCTCGCTGGACCTCGTCGTACGCGACCAGCACGGAGCCGGGTGAGTCGACCGTTTGCTTGATCCTGCCATGAAGAATCGGCTCCCAATCGGCGAGATGAGCGGCAACTTCTCTCGGCGTGAAACGCCCTTCTCCCGCTGGCTTTTCCATCGCCTTAGGGTCTATTTGACGGAGAACGCGTTCGATGACGACGGGGCCAAATTCGAGGCCGGAGATCACGTATGGGGTCATGCCTAATTCTAACCGAAGAGGACTGTCGAGGGTCGGCCAGCCCCGAACTCCACCTTCCACTACCAAACGGCCGTTAGCTGCTCGATGTGATACATGTCGTGGCCCATTATGGCCGCAGCCCATTCTAGAACCGTCATCGCTCCGCGCTCCGGGTGGACCGCAGACTTTTCCCACTCGTCCCGCTGCAGGTTCTTTAAGTAGGCGACGGTCGCCTTTCGACGTTGCGCAAAAGCAGCCAGCTGCTCCGTAACGTTCGACTCGGAATACTTCCGCTCGTTCGATTTGTCATCATCGTAGGTCGCAAGGACCGACCCGGGTTGCTCAACCGACTGCTGAATTCGGCCCATAAGAATGGGCTCCCAATCCGCCAAGTGGGCCGCTACTTCCCGAGGAGTAAAGCGCCCTTCCGCAGAGCGAGTATCAAGCTTTTTCGGATCCAGTTGGCCGATGATACGTTCAACGACAACCGGGCCGAATTCCAGGCCTGAGAGCACGTAACGGTTCATGTCTGATTCTAACACAAGGGGACTGATGAGATTCAGCCAACACCCAACACCCAACACCCAAAGCCCAAGGCCCAAGGCCCAAGGCCCAGGGCCCAAAGCCCAGGGCCCAAAGCCCAAGGCCCAAGGCCCAGTGCCCAAAGCCCAAGGCCCAAGGCCTACAAGGGGGTAGGCTTACATCAAAGCGCTGCTGGATCAGTGGAGCGCGTAGAGAGAAAAGAGGAGACCAAAATGGAGCCAAAACTAGTTACCGTACCGCAGGCAATTCCCGAAAAGGTTTACACGACCGAAAGGGTGGGAATAAGCCGCCAAACACACGACGAGCATTTGAAGCTGTGGCAGGGTTACGCGAATAAAACGAACGAGATCCGCAAGGCGCTCGCGGAGTTGGGGGCCGATCCAACCAAGGCGAACCAGATTTTCAGCCAGATGCGGGCGCTCAAGGTTGACTACACCTTCGCCTACGAGGGTTTCATCAACCACAACATTTATTTCGGAACGATCGGGGGCCAGGGCGGTCAGGCAACGGGCACGGTGGCCAAGCTAATCGACGAAGCCTATGGCAGCTTCCAGAACTGGGCCGACGACTTCAAAGCGACCGGCATCGCCGGCCGCGGCTGGGCTTTTCTCGGCTATGACCTGACCGAGAACCGCGTGTTCAACTATATCGGCGACGCGCAGAATACTTTCCCCGTGTGGGATCACCTATGCCTTCTGGCGCTCGACGTTTACGAGCATGCTTACTACCTGGATTTCCAGACTGCCCGTGCGAAGTACATCGACGCCTATCTCCAAGTCATCGACTGGGACGCGGTCAACGCCAGGGGCGAATCTGTGAAGACCCGGCAAGCGGTTGGTGTCTGAGTTTAGGAAGCAGGAAGTAGGAAATAGGAAGTGGGAAGTAGGAAGTGGAAGGTAGGAAATAGGTTCGCCGAAGTCCGGATGATGAAGGTAGTTTGACTGTCATCAAAGTCTCCTCGAGGCTTCATCAGCTCCTCGGCAAACCTATCTCCTATCTCCTATTTCCTCTTTCCGACCCCGCCTATTTCCTATTCTCAGCGCGCTTTGTGGCGAGTGCGATGATCTCTGCTAGGGTCATGCTCTCGATTTCGTTTGGCTCCGGCGGGCGGACGACGGGCTTGACTGCTGCGGGCCGGTTGTTTCCCTCGGGTTGGTAAACGTTCGTCACCCATGTCGTGTTCATAGGCTTGGTGTAATTCATTGTTTTTCTCCTTACTGGTTTTGGAGTCTGGCCCTGGGGGGCGCATATAACATTCAACTCCTAGGCCCAAGAACATACGTGTCCCAATAAATGGGGGCAGGGGGAAGGGGTAGGAGTGGCCTTGTGCCTAGCGTACGAGGTGAGTTCCAAAACACTTTACGGCTCTTGGCTCGCCCGGTCGGGGTTTCGGTTGCGGCGAACCGATAATGACAGTAGGCCCGCCCATGCCGAATCAGCCGCCGAATTCCAATAATCTCGACCCAATGCACGTGGTCGTCGTGAACGACCACGCGCTAGTGAATGGCGGCGCTTCGCGTGTGGCTATCCGCTCGGCCCGGGCGCTTGCACAGCGAGGAGTCAAGGTTCATTTCTTTGCCGCGGTGGGGCCTGTTTGCGAAGACTTGCTTGGGCAGGAGAACCTCGAGGTCACCTGCCTGGAAACGACGCCCTACAACAAGAGCCCTTTCCCAAGAGCCATGCTTGCCGGTATTTGGGACAAGGCAGCCGGTAACTCCCTCCACGCCATCTTGGCCAAGCTGCCACGGAGCGCCGTGGTCCACTTCCACTCGAACCGGGACGCCCTTTCGAACAGCGTGTTCGCCCCCGTTTTTGAAGCGAAGCTTCCGCTCGTTTACACCTGCCACGAGTACGGCCTTGCCTGCCCATATGCCAGCTTCTTCGACCATAAGCGAAACGCCCCCTGCGGCAAGACCGCGCTCACGTTCGCCTGCCTGTGCGTTCACTGCAACCGAAAAGGCTATGACAAGAAGCTTTGGACCTTTGCCCGGCAAGCGGTCCAAAACCGGTCGGTAAAGCTGCCGAACCGAATTGGCGACATCGTTTACGTGAGCGAGTTCAGCCGGCGCATTCTCGCGCCTTACGTGGGCTCTCAAGCCCGGCAGCACCTGCTCGCAAACCCGATCGACGCGGTTCGCGGAGAGCACCGAAAGCTCACCCCCGAGAGCCCGTTCTTATTCGCCGGCTTCCTGACCGACGTGAAAGACCCAGTTACGGCGGCTGCCGCCGCCGCCCTGGCGAACGTGCCGATTCGTTTCGTGGGCGACGGCGAGGCGAAAGAGGCTGTTCTGAAGGCCAATCCTGATGCCGTCGTCACCGGCTGGCTAAAGCCGGACGAGGTGCGGCAGGAGATGCTACGCGCAAGAGCCCTGGTCATGCCGAGCATCTGGTACGAGACCCAAGGGATGGTCGTTCAGGAGGCCATGGCGCTCGGCCTGCCCGTGATCGTTTCCAAGGCCTGCGCGGCGAGTGAGACGGTCAAGGACGGGGTAAACGGTTTTCTCGCCGACCCGGGCTCGGTCGACCAATTCTCCGCTGCCATAACCAAGCTTATGGACGACCAAACGGCCTGCGAAATGGGGAAGGCGGCCGCCGCGAGCTATTGGTCGAACCCTGCGGATATCGACAAGCACGTGGACGGCTTGATCGCAATCTACGAGGGGGCGATGAAGGCATGAGAGTCCTCTTCGTCGACCAATACGCCCAAATCGGCGGGGGGCAAAGGATTCTCCTGGACATCGTCGAGGACTTCAAGGCTGCTGGCTGGGAATGCGTCGTCGCCCTTCCTGAAGATGGGCCCTTAACCGAGATCCTTGCCAACAACTCCATTTCCGTGCGCCACTTTCCATTACCGAGGATGATGGCCGGACGGAAGAGCCTGAAAGACCAGTTGACCTATTTTCCGGCCGCCATTGCCGCGAGCCGCGAGCTCAAGCGCATCGCGATGGAGTTTGCCCCCGACGTGGTCTTTTGCAACGGCCCCCGATGCGTTCTACCGACCGTGCTGATGGCAGGAGCGATGGACGTGCCCGTCATTTGCGCGGTTCATCTCATTTTCAAGGGCCGCGAGCGGGCCTTGCTCTCTTGGTGCTTTCGCCGGCAATGCGTCCGCGCGGTGACGTTCTGCTCCACCGTCGCTGCCGAGGCATTCCCGGACTTGCCTTCGGACAAGAGGACGCTAATCGGCAATTGGGTGAGCCCGCGCATCCAAGCTGCGCCACCAACGCCTGAAGCAAGAAAGCTGTTCGGCCTTCACGAGGGGCAGATCGCCGTTGGAGTCGTCGGCCGGCTTTCGCGCAAGAAGGGACAGAGGCTGTTCTTGGAGGCAATGGCGCCCCTCGCTCATGCGATGCCCAATCTGAGGCTTCTGGTGGCCGGAAGCAGCGATTTCGAAGACCCTGAGGAGGAAGCGCACCTGCGCACCATCGCGGCGGACCTCGGCATGTCTTACCATGTCGTTTTTCTCGGAAACGTGGCCAACACGGTGGCTCTAATGGACGCCTTGGACGTACTCGTCGTCCCTTCCATTTGGGAGGAGCCTTTTGGGCTCGTCGCGGTCGAGGGTATGGCGCGCGGGCTTCCGGTGGTCGCAAGCAGGAGCGGAGGGCTTGTCGACATCGTGGAGAACGGCGAAACCGGATACCTCGTCGAGAGGGACGCCGCCAGCATTCGCGAGGCGGTGAAGCGGCTCATTGGGAATCCCGTGCTTAGAGAAGAAATGGGCCGGAAAGGATTGAAGAGGGTGATGGGCGCCTTCAGCGCGCCGCAGAGGCTTGAAGCATTGCGCCAAATGGCACGAAATTTGCTGGCTATAGCCTAGGTCGTCAGACCGGAACGTCAAGGAAGACTTCGACAGCCGCACCAAGAGAACAATCTGGGATAATCACCGGGTTTCCCGGATTTCGAGACTTGGTACGGTTAGAACTAGTAAAGGGAGTTATAGATTCTATGCAGTACACCGAGGGCCTTAGCCCAGTTCGGGAGATCGCAAAGCCCAAGCGCGGCTTTAGCGCATCAGCTATTTTCGCCTCTGAGGCCTTTTGGCCCGCCGTCCTTATCGCCGCAGGGATCGCAGCGCTTTTCTGGGGACTCTTCGCATTCACCTTAGGCAAATGGGAGGATTCGGAAGGCTACTACACCCATGGCTTCCTCGTGCCCTTCATTTCGGGTTACATCGTATACCGGTGGTGGCCAAAGCTTAAACAAACCCCAGTTAAGGCGGGTTGGGTCGCTGCTCCCTTACTCATCGGCGCGCTGTGGGTCGCCTATTGCGCAAACCGAACCGACATCTACGCGATTCTTTCCCTCACCCTGATCCTCCTGATGGTGCTCTCCACGTGGATCATCGCCGGCTGGCGTTGGATGGTTGCATTGCTGGCTCCTATCGGCTACCTTCTTTTTGCGCTCCCGGTGTGGGATCAGGTGATCAACGCCTATACGAACCCGCTCCAGTTGATGTCGACCAAAATCGCCTTCCACATGCTGCAGGCGATGTTCCTTCACCCGCAGATGTCGGACACGACGGTCATCAATATCGGCAGCTATCCGCTCGAAGTCGCCGTAGCGTGCAGCGGGCTCAAACTGCTCCTCGCGCTTGTCGCCTTTGGCGTCTTCTTCCTGCTTATCGCCCGGCTGAAGCTTTGGAAGAGCGTCCTTTTTGCCGCGACCATCATTCCCCTTGCCCTGTTCATGAACGGCCTGCGAATCGCCCTCGTAGGTGTGGTTGGCCATTTCTTTGGGTTTGACGCCGGCCACAAGTTCCACGACTACAGCGGCTATATCGTTATCATCCTCTGTTTCCTTTTGCTCGACCGCTGGGCCAAGATCCTCGGCTTTAGAAAGGACGCGGTCGAGGAAGAAGCGCCAACCGAAAAGCTTGCTCCGAACGTCGCTCGGTCCCTCAAGACGAGAGCGCTAGTTGTTGGCGCCGCTCTTGCTCTTGGCGGCGCGGTCGTTTGGGCGGCGCCCAAGCCCAAGCCGCTGCCAGGCCGAACAGAGGCCTGGATGGAGCGCACTGCGCCTTCCGTGGTCGGAGATTACAAGATCGAGTCGACCTACAAAATGGACCCGAGCACCTACAAGGAACTCCAGCCCTACGGCATCGTGTGCCGCATCCTGAGCAACGGAAAGCAATCCTACGACGTCACTCTGGTGGCCAGCAATCGCAAAACAAGCTTCCACGACCCCAGGGTCTGCTTCCCGTCTCAAGGATGGAGTTTCGACGACCAAAAGAGGGTCGTCGTGGACACCGCGACACGTGGCGCGATTCCGGTCAGCATCATCGCCATGACCGACGAAGATAGCAACACGCCCCAACTGGCAGCCTATTTCTACCGGGGCCCGAAGGGCTTCTACCCAACGCCGCAGGCGCTGAGTTGGTCGATGCTGATGGACCAGTTCATGGGCCGAAACGACGAAGGCGTCTTCTACCGGTTCATGCCCAACTACAAGGGCGCGACCGAGGAAGACCTGAAGAAGTTCATCACGCTCTACATGGACCAAGCGCCAAAAACTAGCGGCGGGTTCTTCTAAGCAATCCTCACTTATTGTTACTTGCCCGTCGAGTTGACGCTCTCGGCGGGCGCCTTGTTGCTTCTTGTGAAAGTAACGTCGTCTTGAAACGGAGCCAGGTTAAGGGCGCCCGGTTGGCCCGCAATCGTAAACTGATCCTCCGAGTTCCATAACGTCTTCACGACGAACGGCTTCTTGAGGCTGGCAGTGGTGTTCATTGAAGACTGAAAGTCCTTGAGTGCGGACTGGACCGCGGGGTCTTTAAATTTTTGGTCCCATTTCTGCTCGGAGATCGTTAGCTCTTTGCCCTTGATCGAATAAGTGCCTTGTATTGCGAGCCTGGATGCGGGCGAGGTGCTGAGGTATTCGAATGTGCCATCGGGTTTGAACTGAGTGGTCGCCCCTGAGATATTGTTGTCGTCTCCGTTCGGGGTCTTCGCTGTGGTTCCGCAAATCCAAGTGCCCACCAAGTTGCCTTCCGAATTCGCGCTGCCGCCTTGGCATCCGCAGGCAAAGGCGATCAAAACAAGAGCAAGATTGGCTGCAAGAACATAACGCATGGCTTAGTATGAAACCTATTTTGGCGCCAACTTTTCGCTCTCAGCGTGCCCGGAGCGCAGCCCTGAGCGTCTCCACCGTTTCCCAGTCGAGGAATCCGCCGCTGGGGAACTGGGCATACTCGTCCCACTGAGGGAAACCCTCGATCTCCAGATCCATGGGAGTCACGCGGTGAGCGCCGTTAAGGAGGAGAACGACTTCCACCGTCTCATACTCCGAGACGTCGTTCAGGAACTCGCGAGGCGAACTGAAAACGGGCGCCTCGCCCCCCATGAGTCGCAACGTGACGTTCCCGAAAGACTCTTCACTGGTTACCGGAGGGCGCCAGGACATGGCCCCCTAGTGGTTCATCCAGAACGCCCCGAGCGGCTTTCGGGCTAGATTCGTTTTGCCGGCAAAGGCAAAAACGGCAGACTGGCCGGGAGCGTCCGTCCAGGAGATATACGCGTTTTTCCTGTCCGCCCCGCAACTGAGGAAATCCAGGGGGGGCCGGTAGCAAATGACGTCGTCGGACACTCGTTCCGAGCTTGTAAAGCCGGATTCGAGCGATTTCATTCCGGCGAAACGCACTTGCCATCTTCCGACGTAGTTGTCGCTTCCGTCTGGGGAGACTTGGCCGTCACGGTTGTCCTGATAGGCGAGGTAGACACGGCCCTTGGGGTCGGCGCATAGCCACGGCAGAGTTTGAACGTAGATGCCAACATTCTTGTCGGAATGCTTGTTGGCTGCAAAGCTCTTCAAGCTCGCCTCCAACTCATCTGCCGGTGAGACCAACTTGGGTTCGCTAAAAGTGGCCCCTCCATCCGTGCTGATGCGATAGTAGTCGACAAGGGGATGGGTTTCGACTCCATCGACAACCATCTTGGTGTAGTTCGGATACAACGCCACAACTGTCTTAGGGCCTACCGCGACGATGGCCCCGAGAATCCACCGCTCTTGCGTGTCTCCCATTTTAGGGTCAAGGTCGGCGATCGTCCGATGGCCTTTAAACGTGTGGCCACCATCCGTCGAGTAGGAAAAGTCAAACCGGTCGATGAGGTTCTGATCCTGGGTGGTCGACCACATCGCGTAGATGCGACCATCGGAGGATGTGCAGAGATAGGGGTCGACGGCGCCATATCCAATTGGCTCTTTGTCGACTCGGCTGCGCAACTGGAAGGTCTTTCCGTGATCGGTGGACGCTGAAAGATAGACCCCTTTCGATTTGGGCCCGCCGATGAACCCGTTGGAGTAGTCCATGTAAATCTCGCCGTTGGTCAGGTTGGGGGCCATCCACGGTCGGTCGAGGGTGCCGCTTGGCGCCGAGCCGTGTTCCAGAGTTTCCGCATTATCGGTTGAATAGTAGCTCGCGAACCCCTTGCTGGGGGCGCCGTTGTCGCCTTGGATGATAAACGTCAAGTTGACGTTGCCGTTGGGCCAGGCGAGCACATCCATATCGCAGAAGGCCTCGCCGAACGTCTTCGCCAGGTTAAACGAGGCGCCCCAATCCCGGCTGATGTACAGCTTGCCAGGCTGGTGCATGGCAACGTAAACGCTACCGTTGTCGTCCGTAGCGAGGGAGGACTCTCCTCCGTCGCCAATTTCCTTTCGGTCGGTCCACTGAGCGAATGAGGCTGCGGTCAAGGCAAGGCCGAAGAGGAGGGTTATGGGGCGGATATTTGACATAGTTTTTTGATTAGTACGGGCGCCAAGGGAAGAAAGATCACCTACTCCTTCTGCTCCACGCCACCAACGTAGACGAAGTCTGCCACACCTTTGGATACAGCGACCGGCTTTTCACCGTCCACCATCACGACGGTGACGCCCTGTTGCCCCGTTCGTTTCCATATGCGATAGTTGATTCCCTGCCGGTACAGCACGTGGCCAGAGCCGGCGACGACGACGAACGCAGAATCGCTTGGCTGGGGGTGGGCGGCAAGGTATTTGAGGGCCGAATCGGCCATCGCCTGGTCCCAAAGAACCTGGGCGGCGTACATGCGGTCGGCGCCAGCCGACCCGCCCGGATGTCCTCCGATCAAGGCGTCGAAAACGGTGCGGTGTGCCGGGTTCAGGGCGCCGAGATCGGCCGGAAGATCGGCCCTTTGCTCCGCTGACAGGCCCTCATAACCCTTTGTTGCCACCGTGTGAACCCACGGGCGCGGAATGTTCAGGGCGACCATCGGCAGCCTATGATCCTTGATCGTCTCGAAAATGGGCCGGTAGAGGCCAAAGTCGTAGCCCCACTGGTGCTTCCAGTCGCTCTTGCCGATGAACTCCGACTCGCTCCACCACCCCAGAGTCCATGGGTTCAAGTCTTCTTGAACCGGCCGGGTGAACATTTCGAAGCCAACCACCACCGGCCTGACCTTGGCTAACGCATCGATCACCTGGGCCTGGAACTTGTGATGTTCGGGGTTCGTGTGCGATTCTCCGAGGAACACGAAAGGCTTGCCCGCCGCCGCGCTCACGATCTCCTCGATCGAAACAGTTTCGCCGGTACGGGTGTCGACGATCGTGCCGGGCGCCACCGTAACCTCGCCCGCCGCTCCGATGCGCAGGCGCAACGGTTCGGGGGTGGACTGACCGAGCAATGCGGCAACAAGCAAGGGTAGGGCGATCACACTAGGATTCTCTAACTTTCTTAGCATCCGAGTCAAGCCCCGGCGAAATTTCGCCGATAAATGCCTCCCAATAGGTCAGAGTCGTGGCAAATGTGCGAGGAACTGGCGCCAAGCTTCGCTCACATGGTCCTTTTGGGCTCTCTTGCGCGTAGACAATTTCATAGGATGGATTCGCGACCACAAAAAATGAAACAGGTGTCCAAGGTCGTGGGGCCAACAATCGCCGCTTTGTTCATGGGCGCCGCGATCGGGTGCTCCAGCGCCGCGGCCCACGCGCCACCTACTTCATCGTCCATGAGCGAGGCTGGCACTGGCGGGGATCTCTACGAAACGGTGTCCTCGACCGCGTTCCAGCTCGACACGGTAGTCCAAGCCCTTACGGAGGCGCTCGACGATATCCAGGGGAAGATCGATGCCAGCAGTGGTCGGGAAAAGGAAGTCTACAGCGCCCTGCGAGACCTCGTCGATCATGCAGGAGAAACCCTGGGAGACTTTCCGGTGCCGCCAAAAGGAAAGGACGAGGTTCAAAAGAACGAGGCTCACTTCGGACGCTGGGAAGTGTCGGCCAAAACCGCTGCCCAAGCTGCCCTCAAGAGCGTTCTACAGGCGGAATCGTTGCAAGCGTCGTTCGATCCGGATGGCCGCCAAGCGCGATTGACCGAAAAACTGCGCACAGCGGAAGACGGTCTGCGCGGCGCCATCGATAAACTTTCGAACGGGCCCCAGTGAGCATGCATGGGCTAAACTTGGCCCATGCCAGAGGATGAAGCCAAGCCCGCGGAAGCGCCAAAGCTAACCGACGAAACCCCTATCGAAACCCAACATCGCCTTGCCCTTAAGGGCAAGACGCTGGACTACAAAGTCACCGCGGGAAGGCTGCCGCTAAAGAACGACAAGGGCGAAATCGAGGCGAACGTCTTCTATGTGGCCTACACGCTCCAACCGGATAAAGATGCCAAGAAGAAGCGGCCCCTGACCTTCTCGTTCAACGGTGGGCCCGGCTCGTCCTCCGTATGGCTCCATTTGGGGGCGCTAGGTCCTCAACGGGTCAAAATGACCCCGGACGGCATGATGCCGCCGGCGCCCTACGAACTGGTTGCCAACCCATCCGGTTGGTTGGAGGAAACCGACCTCGTATTCATCGACCCAGTCGGGACCGGCTACAGCCGCGCGGCAACCAAGGAGCTTGGCGAGAAATTTTGGGGGGTAAAAGGTGACATCGAGTCGATGGGCGAGTTCATCCGGCTTTATCTAACCCGGAACGAGCGCTGGACGTCGCCGCTGTTCCTTGTAGGCGAGAGCTACGGCACGACTCGCGCGGCCGGGCTTGCGGGCCATCTCATCGATCATGGTATCGCCTTCAACGGCATCCTCCTGATTTCCTCCATCCTCAACTTTCAGACCGCCGTCTTCGCCAAAGGGAACGACCAGCCCAATGTGCTGTACCTTCCCACCTATTGCGCAACCGCCTGGTATCACGGCAAGCTTGGGTCGAGGTTTATGGATTTGGGGCAGGCACTCAAAGCGGCGGAAGAATACGCCCTTGGCCCCTACGCGGCTCTGCTCGCCAAGGGAGATCAGATTACGGAGGGAGAGCGAAGCGGGGCGATCAAAAAGCTTCACGAACTCACCGGGCTTGATCCGGCGTATATCGACAACGTCGACCTGCGAATCGAAATCAACACCTTCTGCAAGGAGCTCTTGCGGAGCGAGAAGAGGACGGTCGGCCGTTTGGACAGCCGGTTCAAAGGACTGGACGCCAACGTGGCGGGCGAACTACCAGGGTTCGACCCCAGCATGGCCGCGATCCGCCCGCCCTATACCGCGATGTTCAACGATTACGTGCGGACCAAGCTGGGCTATAAGACGGACGAGCCGTACCTGATTCTGGGGGGCGGTTTCGAAAAGTGGGAGTGGGGCTCGGCCATTGAAGGCCATCCGGACACGAGCGAGGCGCTAAGGCAGGCGTTCGTCAAGAACCCGCACATGAAGCTCTTCGTGGCCTCGGGCTATTACGACCTAGCAACGCCGTACTTCGCCACTCAATACACCCTGAACCACATGGGACTCGACCCGACCCTGCGGGGGAACGTAAGCACCGCCGACTTCGAGGCAGGCCACATGATGTATATCCACGAGGAGTGCCTGACGAAGCTGAAGGGGGAGGCGGGGAAGTTTATTTTGGGAGCGTGAGACTCTGGGTGGAGGGTAGAGGTTGGAGGGTAGAGGGTAGAGGCGAATCGGAATGGTCGGACCGGTCGGACATGTCGGACGAGTCAGACTGGTTCGCCCCTCAACCCTCAACCCTCTACCCTCAACCCTCTACCCTCTACCCTCTACCCTCTACCCTGGCCCAACACCTAACGCCCAACACTCAAGCCCAACACCCAACTCCCAAAGCCCAAAGCCCAAGGCCCAAGGCCCAAGGCCCAAGGCCCAATTAGATACAGACGAGGCGAAAACAGCGTAAAGAGCCGCACATTTATCAAATGTGACCCATTTGACCTTGACTTTAGGGGCTTTTGCATCCATAATATCTCTTGCCATCACATAAGATGGCGCCGCCGCAAGGCGGAGCACCTTGAAAGCTCAATAGAGGAATGACGAATTTGTAAGTGTTCACAGGGACAAAAAATAAAATGTCCCGTCATTCGGCTTCCCAAAGCCAAGGGGAAGCCGGCCGAGCGTAGAAATACAGACTCGGCGAGTTAACAAACCCATCTGGGAAATAAAAAACATTTCTTCGGAGAGTTTGATCATGGCTCAGGACGAACGCTGGCGGCGTGCCTAAAACATGCAAGTCGAACGGTGTTAGCAATAACACAGTGGCGAACGGCGGAGTAATACATAAGCAACGTGCCCCGAAGACTGGGATAGCCAGCCGAAAGGCTGAGTAATACCGGATGTGGCCCCTTTAAGGCATCTTAGAGGGATTAAATGGTTTTTCGCTTCGGGAGCGGCTTATGGCCTATCAGGTAGTTGGTGAGGTAACGGCTCACCAAGCCGACGACGGGTAGGGGGTCTGAGAGGACGATCCCCTCGAGTGGGACTGAGACACGGCCCACACACCTACGGGTGGCAGCAGTTGGGAATCTTGCACAATGGGGGCAACCCTGATGCAGCGACGCCGCGTGGAGGATGAAGGATCTAGGTCTGTAAACTCCTTTTGTTGGGAAAGACTTAGGACGGTACCCAACGAATAAGGACCGGCTAACTACGTGCCAGCAGCCGCGGTAAGACGTAGGGTCCGAGCGTTGTCCGGATTTACTGGGCGTAAAGAGCGCGTAGGCGGCTCGTTAAGTGTGAAGCTAAATCTCCAGGGCTCAACCCGGAAACTATTTCGCATACTGGCGAGCTTGAGGAATGCAGAGGTGAATGGAATTCCTGGTGTAGCGGTGAAATGCGTTGATATCAGGAGGAACACCCATGGCGAAGGCAGTTCACTGGGCATTATCTGACGCTGAGGCGCGAAAGCGTGGGTAGCAAACAGGATTAGATACCCTGGTAGTCCACGCCCTAAACGATGGATACTAGGCGTAAGAGGTATCGACCCCTCTTGTGCCGCAGCTAACGCACTAAGTATCCCGCCTGGGGAGTACGGCCGCAAGGTTGAAACTCAAATGAATTGACGGGGACCCGCACAAGCGGTGGAGCATGTGGATTAATTCGATACTAACCGAAGAACCTTACCCAGACTTGACATCGATTGAAAGTCCTAGAGATAGGGCCCTCTTCCCAAAAGGAAGACATGAAGACACTTGTTGCATGGCTGTCGTCAGCTCGTGCCGTGAGGTGTACGGTTAAGTCCGCCAACGAGCGCAACCCTCGTCCTATGTTGCCAGCATGAAAGATGGGAACTCATAGGAGACCGCCGCCGTAAGTCGGAGGAAGGTGGGGATGACGTCAAGTCAGCATGGCAGTTACGTCTGGGGCTTCACACATGCTACAATGGGCGAAACAAAGGGCAGCAATACCGCGAGGTGGAGCGAATCCCAAAAATACGCCCCCAGTTCAGATTGCAGTCTGCAACTCGACTGCATGAAGTCGGAATCGCTAGTAAACGCAGGTCAGCTATACTGCGTTGAATACGTTCCCGGGTCTTGTACACACCGCCCGTCAAGTCACCTGAATTGTCTTCACCCGAAGTCCGTGGCCTAACCGTAAGGAGGGAGCGGCCGAAGGTGAGGGGGGTAAGGGGGACTAAGTCGTAACAAGGTACCCGTACCGGAAGGTGTGGGTGGATCACCTCCTTAAAGGTTAAGCACTCGTGGTCTCATTGAGATCGCGACATAACCAGGTCGGATTACAGTTCGTCTTCCTTGAGCTTTCGTAGGTTTTAGGCCAATCGTGCAAACGGTTGGCCTTTTGCAATTTCAGACATGAATTCCTCGCCCATAATCCATTACATGGCTTATGCGCGAAGGAGACCCGATTCGCGGACTTGGACCGTTCGCGAGGGGGACCAGTTCTTCCAGCGGAAGGGGCCGGTTCACGAGACCTTGCGCGCGATCGTGAAACGGTTGGACGCAATGGGCATCCCTTATGCCGTCGTGGGTGGGTTAGCATTGTTCCAGCACGGCTATCGCCGCTTCACGGAAGACGTGGACCTGCTCGTAGATCGAGATGGGCTGGAACGAGTCCATGAGGAGTTGGAGGGCAGGGGATACCTCCCGAAGTTCGAAGGTGCGCGAAACCTGCTCGATACGAAGACCAGAGTGGCGATCGAGTTCCTAGTTTCGGGCGAATACCCGGGAGACGGCAAGACCAAGCCAGTTTCGTTTCCAGACCCAGGATCTTCCGCTAAGGAGATCGATGGGATTCGCTATCTCAATTTGCCGAGCCTGATCGAACTCAAACTTGCGTCAGCCATGACCAACCCCGAACGGCTCCGGGACAAAGCCGATGTTCAGGAACTGATCAAAACCTTGGCCCTACCACGAGACTTCTCGTCAAACCTGAACCCCTTCGTTCGAGCCTGTTTCGACGAGCTTTGGGAGATCGAGAACACTCCCAAGCGCTTCCTACGCCGATGGTCACTGGCAGGGCTCGGAACCGAACCCACTTCGATCGAGGAACTTGCCCGCTTGGTCAAGCAAGGCGCCGATACGCTGCTCCGAATGGCCCAAGACGGCGTCCGCCTCGAAAGCGCGATTTCGGATCACGCAGTATTGGTAACCACCGACCCCGACCTCGCCGAGAAGTACGACATGCACGAGGAATCCGAGTTCCTTTAAGGGAGGATCGCGTCATAATATATGCAACTAGATAGTTGCGTATATTCCAATTCTGAGTTATACTCAACTCATGACAGGAGGAAACCCATGAGAGACGTTATCGAGCAATCGCTCTACTTACCCGCCCCGAGAGAGAAGGTCTGGCGCGCCATCAGCGAGCCGGCCGGCCTCGCCGGATGGTTCAGCTCCAAGGGCATCGAGGGCGAGATCGTTCCTGGCAAGGACATCGTCTTCTGCTTCGAAATGTCGCCGACCAGCGCCGAAGACGGCCGCTGCCGGGCGCGCATCGTCGCGCTCGAGCCGAACAGCCGCTTTGCCTATCGGTGGTTCCCTGGAAGCTGCTCCGTCGCGGAGATCACCGACGAGCGCAGCACGCTCGTCGAGCTTCTTCTTACCGACGAAGGCGACGGCACCCGAATAACGGTTCGGGAAAGCGGCTTCGCCTCCCTTCCGGCGGAAGTGGGCGAATACGCCTTCGGCCAAAACGACGAGGGATGGGCCGAATGCCTCGCCTCCCTGGAGAAGCACGCCGAAGAGTGGAACAAGCAGACCGCGTAACCCTGGTTTTCGCCGCCCTCGCCGACCCGTGGCGGCGGCAGATGCTTTCGCGCCTGGCCAAGGGGCCGGGCGCGATCGTCGACCTCGCGCGAGACCTCCCATTCTCGCGCCAGGCCGCGACCAAGCACCTGAACGCCCTCTGCCGCGCCGGCCTCGTCCGCGCGGCCAAAAAGGGCAGGGAGCAGGTGTTCGAACTCACCCCCGAACCGCTCGACGAGGCGGAGCAATGGTTAAGCCGGCTCGATGAGGAGTGGGGAACCAGATTGCAAGCACTAGCAGAGCATATTGCCAAGAACCCGTAGTGATCTGGCCCAACTGACGGCTCAAGAAAACCGTCCATACCACGTGGTAATCGTGCAAACCCCAAACGGCTCAGTTTCAGGTCTCGAAGCAAGCGAGATTAAGGAATGCCTCTCCCGCACGGGCGTCGAACTCCCGGAGAAGGTCTTGGCAAGCATTGCCGGCATCACGGTTGATCGTCTCAAGCCCAGGCTAGAGACGAATGAAACTGAGGCAATCCGATTCGGCGCTCTCTCCTACGTCGTGGAGATTATTCGGGCTTTGCCGGACCGAAACCAATTGTCCGAGGCGAGCGCCGTCAAGGTGGCTGCCGCTTTCCTTGCCCTCAACCCGCACGGGGTCGGGGAGTCGCTGTCGAAACCGGATTTGGAACACTTTGCGTCGATGATCCAGGCCAACGCCTGGGACTGGGAAGACCTGAAAACTTCGTTCCTGGACCCAGAAGTAGCGCGTCTGGACCGTCTTAGGCGAAATCTGGCCCTTTCGCCCAAAGAGCGATTAAAGCGGCATGAGAGCTTTGTGGCCCAACTTAGCAAGGTTCGTCGTGTATAACGCGAGCCTCAACCTTGCGCATATAGCCGAGGTGCTGAAGAGGCATGACGTCGACTACGTCGTCATCGGTGGGTTGGCTGTAGTACTCCAAGGCGGGGAAACTACGACCCACGACGTCGACCTCGCTTTCGACCGTTCGAGGCAGAACCTGGACAGGCTGGCGGATGCTCTTACCGAATTGTCGGCAAAGCCAAAGAGATGGAAGGCCGGCAGTTTCAGGCTGAAAACCGCCGACTTGGCCGCAAACTGGCTGCACCTGGAATCCGATTCGGGCGACATCGACCTGATCGCGGACACCCCAGGCGTCTCCTACCAGTCAATCAAAGAGGGTTGCGAGAAGTTTGAACTTGATCACGTGACCATACTCGTCGCTTCCGTTGCGGAACTTATCGAGATGAAACGGCGGGCCGGGCGACCTAAGGACAAACTGCACCTCGCCGAGTTGGAAGACCTGCTTCGGCTCCAAAATGAAACTCGGGACGATTTTGAAGAATGAACCTCTATGGGGATGTCGCTTAGAACATAGCTGCAAATGCGGAGAATGTGCGGCTACACTCGACCAATGAGCTTTGTGGTAACCCTCGCACTTCTCGCCTCCCAAACCGGCACCCTGAGGGGCCATGTCACCCTCGGCCCCTTAACTAGAGCAGAACGCCATGCCCAGCACACTCACTTCGATAAAGCCGAGTCGATAGCAGGCTTCAACGTCGAGATCTACCCGATCGTTCACGGCAAGCAGTCCGATCAGCCCGCCGCCGAAATCGTGCTGAAAGAAGACGGCAACTTCACCCAACCCCTGGCGCCCGGCGTTTACGAGGTCACGATGTCAAGGGACATGCACGCGGGCGCTTACTCGGTTTATCCCACCCAACGGGCCCGAATCCGGTACGGGAGGACGACCAGAATCATCCTTCATCTGCGCTCTGAGTATTTCAACTAGGGAACGGCTATAATTCAGGGGCTTTGCCGGATCGTCTAATGGCAGGACAGCGGTTTTTGGTGCCGCACGTCTAGGTTCGAATCCTAGTCCGGCAGCCAGCACTCAATGAAAGGGAACTAGCCGGTTTGCACTCTGATCGTAGAGGAAGTAGCTTCTCACGCCGCCCTTCTCCATCGAGAGAAACCCATACTTCTCACGCTTGCCACAGGACTGTACGTCAACCGTAGCCCCAGCATCGGTCGGAATCGTTCTTAAGAACTCGCCCTTGAGCGAAAACATCGTCGCCTTGTTGCCGCCGCCGGGCTGGGACTGGAGGACGACCATGTTTCCCAGAAACGGCTCGGCGTCGTCGACTGGCTCGGGGAGGACGGTCTTCCAAGCGCTTTCCTCAGGATGGTGCTGGTCGACGTCCACGACCCTGCCCTTCGGAGACTTGTACATGGTGAGAAGGACCAGATGGTCGCCCACGTTGTCGCACAGGTAAAACCGGCCAGGGGCCATTTCGGGCTGTAAGGGTTTGAATGGCGCTTGGATTGAGCCCTCACGGCGAAACCACTCGGAAACCAGAGTCTTACCGGCCGCCTTTTCCAGCACATGGATGAGCAAGAATCGGTGGTCATAGGTAGCAAGAAAGAAATATTTCCGCTTAGGGTGGGACCTGTCCTCGTACACGGCCAGATCGCGATCCTGCGGTGTTCCGAGGCGGTGATAGAGGACCCGCTCGTCGCTGTAGCCAGTTGAGCCCGGTTCGGGCTTGCGGTACCCGCCATAGTAAAGGCCGTCGCCATTCCACCCTATGTCTCCGTAATGAGTCCAGGAGATGACGTCCTCGAGTGGTTTTCCCGTTTTGACATCCACTATTCGAATTGATTCGTATTTGGCGTCAGATTGGGTGGTGAAGTAAGCGCACAGCTGGCCGTCGCTGGAAACAGAGAAGTCCGTGAGAGGCTCCAGGGCGTCGAGGGGCGCCTCCGAGGCGATAATCAACACCCTCGGAGTTCCACTCGGTCCATTCTGAACGCAAAAGTCGACCCCGCCTTGTGGCGCCTTGCGCGAAGTGAAGATCTTGTCGCCACGGGCAAACGGCAGAGATACCAACTCGGCTAGGGTTGTCCCACTTTGAGTTTGGCCCGGGACGGCGCCGGATGCCGCACAGGCGAGGAAAAGGGTGAAGACACTTGGGCAGATCATTGGATTCTCGTGCAAATCATACACTCCCATCCCACCGGCGAAAACTCCCTGCCGTAAACTGTGGCCACACTCATGAAAGCAAAAGAGGTCTATGTTTACGGCGCCTATGGCCATACGGGCCGATTCGTCGTCAAGGAACTGACACGACGGGCCATGCCCTGCCTAATTGGCGGGCGGGACAGGGCAAAACTCGATTCCCTCGCCAAGGAAACCGGGCTGAGGGCCGTTCAACTCGACGTAAGCGACGATCAAGGATTCGACCGGGCACTGGTCGAAGGCGCAGCCCTTATTAACTGCGCTGGGCCATTCATCGATACCGCGCCGAGCCTGGTTAAGCACGCCCTGCGGTCGCGCGTCCCCTACTTCGACGTCGCGGCCGAACAGCGCGTCGTGTACGAGCTGTTTTCCAAATACAGCGCCGTCCCACTCGATTCGCTTGTGGTTCCCGCCATCGCCTTTTACGGGCAGCTTGGAGAACTGCTGATCGCCGAAACGTTGGGGGACATGACCGGCGCCGACGTCACCTTGGCGATCGGCCTGGATTCCTGGGAGCCAACGGTGGGCACGCGCTTAACGGGAGAGAGAAACCCGGGACTTCGCAGGTACCTGGTTGACGCAAAGCTGGAAGAGCGGGAAGCATTTCCTGGGTTTTCTTGGACGTTCGCCGGCCCGCTCGGCGAGCAATCCATGCTAAGCCTGTCTCTTTCCGAAGCAGTGCTCGTCGAGAAGACCCATAGGGTCGATAACCTACGCGTTTACATCAACGAGAAGCCGATTCAAGAGTTGGTAGACGCTGCGACGCCCCCGCCAAAGCCCGCGGACGAGTTCGGCGCGTCCTCGCAAACCTGGTGGATGGACGTCGAGGTTTCAGACGGAAGGACCACAAGGAGAGCCGGTCTAACCGGGAAGGACATCTATGCGGTTTCGGGCCAGCTGGTGGTGCACACGGTGCAGACCTTGTTAGATAAGGGCACGAGTAAAAAGGGAATTTATCCGCTGAGCCAACTGGTCGATTCCCACCAATTCCTGGAGTCCTTTATCGCCTGCTCCGAATACATTGACAGACTGGCAGCTAGTGACACGCGGGCGTAGACACTGCGAGCTCAGACTAACATCAAAGCGCATTCTTGAACTTCACAAGCTGGAAGCACATCCCCGCCGATATCATCCCCAGCCCCTCCGTCGGATCTGGAGAACGAAGGGGCTACGCTGCAAAAGGCGAAAACGCAGATTAGAAACAGGTGACATAAACTAACGGATGTGGGTATGTTCACGGGATGCTAATTCCTTTGCTAGCATCGGCTCTCTTTCTCTCCGTTCCCGCCGACCCCACGGATGCCGCGATCGACAGATTCGCGGACAATCTGCTAACCCATTACAACACGGTGGGTTTCGCAGTCGGCGTGATCCACAACGGGCATGAGTATAAGCGTTACTACGGATCTGTTCGAAAAGGCGAACATCGGCCGCCAGACGGCAAGACGATGTTCCAGTTGGCTTCGGTGACCAAGACCTTCACCGCCGCCCTCCTGGCCAAGGCGGTCAACGAGCATCTGGTTGGCCTTAACGACTCCGTTTCGAGGTACTTGCCCGGTGTGGAGATGCCGAGATCGTCCGAGCCGATCACTTTCGAAGAGCTAGCCGACCATTCGTCCGGCCTGCCCCGCGTGCCGAAGACCGAGGGCAGGAGCTCGACCTCTTACGAGCAGATGAATCAGGAGCTTCGCAACACTAAGCTGAAGTTCCGACCTGGAAGCGGCTACTTGTACTCGAACTACGCGTTTGGCGTGCTTGCGGAGGCGCTGGCGAACGCGTATCATGTCGGCAACTGGTCGGAAGTGGTGGAGCGCGACATTATTCGCCCGCTGGGAATGACGGATACGCTGGTTACGGCGAGGATGACCCAGGATCAGAAGTCGCGGATTCCCCAGGGCTACGACAAGTCAGGCGCTGCAACGGACTGGATGAACCCCGCCTTTCCGGCTGTGAATGGCGCGGGAGGACTGTATTCAGACCTTGACGACATGATGCTCTACCTCGGGTATATGATGCATTTCCGTCAAGGGCGAGACCCGGTTTTGGACCTGATGCTTCAGCCCTATAATCCCATGCCGAAGGCTGGCATGAATATCGGGTTGGGGTGGCAAGTGAACAAGATGGCGGACGGCGGTTGGTTCATCGAGAAGCAGGGCGCCCTCCGAGGATTCGTCTCTTATGTGTGCTTCGTGAAGGGGAGCGACGTTGGCCTCGTTCTTCTCGCTAACTCGCGCTTCCCCTGCACAAAACCATGCAAGCAGTTTATGGCCAACTTGGAGAAGATGGGTGAGCTTCCGAACAGCGAGGAGGAAGACGAAGGGTAAGGGGCCTACTTGGTAACAGGCTTTTCAATTCGGTCCAGTTGCAATAGGCGTTTCCAGAAACCTAGACTTGTGGCATCCAAGAGAGCCAATTCCACCGTTCAGAAGCGCCTAACTCCTACAAGCTAGTTAGGAGTAAGGAGCGCGCCAATTCCGAACAGGCCCGAGGCGACGTTCTTGTCCTTTGTAAAACAAATGATTTGCCCCTTTGCATTTATCCCGACCGCGGCGAAAATAGTCACTCCCAGGCTTGGGTCGATCATCGTGTTCAGATCCTTGAATCCCCCAGCCTTCGTCCAGAAAAAGCCCCGTTGACCAGCAGAAGTGGTGAAGTTGCCAACGGCTTGCCCGGACGCATTCAATGCGATTATAACGCCAGCGTGACCCGTATCCGTGCTTGAGGAGCCATCCGGCGATAAGTATCCTGCATCGCCATTTTTCAGGGTTCCAAGAGCCTCTCCTTCTGGCCCCACGGCGCCCCAGCCCGGCATGGGAGTTTGGAAGATCTTGTCCCAATCGAAGAGTATCGACGAGGTGCCGTCCCACTTCCAAAGACTTGTGGCTGGGCCGGTCTGTGAGCCGTAGTAGCCAAACACGGCGTCTTTGCCGAAGGCCTTGATTTGGCTAATCCCCACTTTGCTTGGAACTCCGATGGGTTGATACTTGCCACCCGAATAGACAAACGTGCCTACCGGATCTTCAGAACCGTTTTGATAGAAGTAGCCCCCTACAAACATCAGGCCGGCGTTCGTGACCCCTTCCACATTGACGTCGTCGCATCCTGGGGGTGTCCCTGGGGTCGGGTTCGATGCACCGACGATAAATGGTCTAAATACATTCTGCCCAATGCCGAGCACCTCGTAGACTCCCACCACAACTCCGCCGTTACTTACTGCGTTGGCGCTAGCTCCGAGGCCTCCAAATAGGCCAAGATCGACGAGGCCACCCTTCTTTGTCCAAGTAAAGGCATGTCCGTTTCCGCTAGCGTCGGTGGCCCCGCCAACCACTTCTCCGTTATCGTTAAGATCCATTGGATGCGAGTAGCCGCCAGGTGTGAGAAGGCCGATTTCGTCCACGTGAAACGTTGATGTTGTGGATGTTGCTCCGAACGTGAACGGACCATATACCGTGCCATTTATGGTCAATGTAAAGGACCCGCCTGTGGTTGCGGGGGCCTTTGGCAACATTCCAGCGATGGTTGAGTTCGTAAGATTGCTGAAGTTGGCCGAGAAAGTAGGGCTCGCGCCCGTAAAGCTTCCTGAAAAAGAATAGGTTCCTGCCGTAACGGTGGCTGGCTTTAATGGCCCTGATGCTCCTTTGGCGCGGGGCACGGCGGACACAATCAATGAACCAGAGATCGTCGTTGGAGCAACGTTTAGAGCCAAGGATCCTTCCTCGGTTCCGAGCGGAAGAGAGTTCCCCGAGTATTTGAGGCCGTTGTAGGGATTGACGGTGGATTCAGCCTGCGAGCCTCCGTTTCCACCACAACCGATAAGCAAGACCGCGGTGGGAAGTACGGCGACAAAGAGGAGCGAGCGAAGTGCTTGGTTTAGAGTGTTTCTCATGAGCTTGCCGAGATGGAGCCGCCCGTTCATGACGGGCGGAATGCAAGAATATCCTGTCGGTCTGAGCTATTCGTTACCAGCGTGTTACCAGCATGTGATCACAGAGCACATGTGCGCAAATTCCGTCCGTCCGCCTTATGTACAATGGTGAAGCGGGCTGGCGTTGTGCCACCTCTATGAAGGAACCTTGTGTCTTGGACTTTACGGCTCGGGCCAGAACTGATAGTCGAAACGGAAGGGCGCTTTCTTGGGCCGGCGCCGAATACAACCGTCGCTGTTCTCTTGGTGTGTTTAGCAGGCCACATGGGCCGACCCACCGAGCGATTCGCGTTGGCTGCCGAGCTTTTTCCTGACTCGCCTTCCGCAGAAGCCGGGAATGCCCTGCGCCAGTCCCTTCATAGACTTCGAAAGTGGCTCGGTGATGGCGCGATCTCCTGCTCCGGAAGGTCTGTTGAACTGAGTCCTTGTTGCTGGACGGTGATTCCGGACGTTTTTTCCGAAGAGAAGGTTGAAGGCGCGCTCTTAGTGGGCGTCCTTCACCCGGCTCTTGAAAAGTATCGCAGCCTGTGGTCGAGGTCCCGCGGCGTCAGCCTCGACGAAACGGCCCAAGCACTGGTTTCCGCCGTGACCACGATTGCCCCCCACGATAGATTTGCGGCAAGAGCGATTTTTGTGTCGGGCGGGGCGATTATAAACAGGGTGGGATTGGAGGATCTGCGGAAACTGCTTGAGGCAACCAAACCGGGCCCATCGGAATGCCTCCACGGGTTGCAGTATTACGAACAGCAAGGGTTCTATTACATGAGGCAGGCGTGCGTTAAAGGTGTTATTACGAGCTTTACGCGGGCATTTCGAATATCCGAACGGCTTCGGGACTCGGCAGGGCGTTCTAGAATGGCCTCCGAACTTGCATGCGCATTCATCGAGCTTGGGGAAATGCAGCGAGCAGCTTATTGGTTGGATAAAGTGCGGGTGGGTAAGAACCCAAGCTCCAACCTAATGATTGAGACCAGTAGAGCCTCCTTCCACTGGAACCAGGGCCACTGTACTGCGGCGTTGGAAACCATGGATGAAGCGCGCACGTATCTTCCCGAGGCCGACAGGCCTAGTGTCGCTAGGTTCTGGGTGAACTATTCGCTGCTAAGCGCTGAGGCGGGGCGTTCGAAAGCTTCCGAGGACGCTGTGTTGCGCGCGGATGAACTTACGAAATCGGCCGGGCCGATTGTGCAGTCCACTCTCCGGGTTGCGCGCGCCATCCAGCTTGCCTCCAGCGGCAAGCTTTACGACTCGATCGACCTATTGACGGAGACGCTTCAAACGACCGTCTCTTTCGAACACAGAATGGGCGCGATGTATATCGAAGAGGCCCTTGCCGAGGTTTACGCGAGCGCCGGTTGCTCGGCGGACGCGAAGAATACTTGGCGCTCTGCTCAAGCCAAAAGATCGGCAAAACTCAACCCTCGTAATCTAGCCCGCTATCGACGCATTCTGGCTTTCTGTTCATAGAGGCAGCTGGCCAGAGTCCATCACAACCGGCCTGCAAGAGCCTATTAAGGTTCGCGTCGCATCGACACATCCGTTTCCGTGCGCCCAATTTCCCTAAACCCAAGTCTCTCGTAGAGTTTGCGCGCCGGGTTCTCAAGCTCCACGCAGAGGATCGTGGGCAAGCCGGCGGCTGTCGCCTCGGCCCAAACCTTTTCAAGCGATGCCGAGCCGATTCCGCGACCTCGATAAGCACTCAGCAACGCGATATCCACAACATGCAGGCTCTTCCCGTCGTTGAAAGTGGTCAGGCGCCCAATCGGAACTCCCGCCAAGAGAAGCAACCGGCAATCCGCGCCCGGAAACGCAGACTGGTAAAAGCTCTGCTTCGCCCGGAACTGCATGTCGAGGATGCCCTCGGCGAGAGGGTTTCCCGAAAGTGACGCGGCGAGGTCCTCCTTCGTCTCCAAGAACAGCCGCCTGAGAAACGGCTCGTCGCCGTCTTCAACCGGCCTGCACTCGAGCCCCTCGTAACCAGTCACGCGGCCGAAATCTCGACGACTACGTGGCAGGGCGCGGGGGCTGTTGAAATTTCCCCTCGCCAGCCGCGGCAGTGTGCGACCCGCTCCATGTCCGCGCGCGTCGCTGCGAAAACGTAGGTTCCGGGAATCAGGCCTGGCACCGAAACCTCGTCGGCGCCATCTTGGGTCAGGATTTCGAAGACGAGACCCTCCTCCGCATGCGAATGGGCCGCGAACCGGGTTGGCGCGGGGCTGTTGGCGGTCCAGGCATGGAAGGGAACGGTGATCCTTTTATCGCCTGACTGCACCGGAACTTTGAGGTCGACGCCCCTCAACCGCCCCGACCTTGCCATACCGGAGATTTCGACTCGGACCTGGCCACTAAGCGAACCGGAAGGCCGGCCGAGCGGGACAAACTCCCGCCCGTTCCACATTGCCGCCTTCCAGCGCGGGGCGGAAATACGGAGGCATGCCGCGAGCCCTGAAGTCATCATCGCGGGAGCAAGCGCCGCCAGTGCTGCGCCTCGAAGAAACTGTCTGCGGTCGATTTTGTTTTCAATCATGATGTTGCTTCAGCCTCTGGCCGGGTAAACCCCCTCGAGAGCGATGATGTAGTTCATCGTAAGAAAAGGTTGGCGGTTCTCATGGGCTTGGCCTGCGCCGGTGGGACCTATCACATCCGAAGCGGCCAGACCGCTGGTTGGAGAGCCGTAAAGGTTTTGAGGCTGCCCCGCGACGCTCGGTACACCCCAGGGGCCCGAAGCGGGCGAAGTAGAGGTGGCTGGAGCGTTCGCAGAACTGAGGTAGTGATGGTGGTTGGGGATTTGGGACACCGTGAGTTGCACCGTCTCCTGTCCCCCTGTCTCGCCCTGAACGTAAGTTGACAAGCCCGTTCCGAAATTTATGGCGACGCGCCCTTCGAGGTTTGGCAGCCCAAAGGTCGTCCTGCCGTCTCCGCCATATTGAGTTCCAAGGAGGGAGAATAGTGCCGAGTTTTGAGAGATTGATAGAAGTTGGCCATTGCATAGCGCCCAACCTACGGGCGCAAACTGAAATGAAACGGCGCGAATCTCACCAAGGAAGGGGTTTGCCATGTAGTCTCTTTATGTTTGCGAAGGGTATACGCCGAAAAGGGAAATGATGTAGTTGAGCGCCAAGAAGGGTTGGCGGTTTTCGTGAGGCAATCCGCTCCCGGCTGGCCCGATAGCCGCGCTTTCGAACTTGGTCGAGGCGGCCCCTGAGATGTAAACGTTATTAGCAGCGACGGCCGGATAGTGGCCGACCGGGCTCGTGCTGTTCGCGCTTGCTGCGGTGAAAACGACATGGGAATGGTTCGCCATGTTGTCCACCGTCAACGTGATTTGTTCAGCCCCACCCTCTTGGCCGATGACGTAAGACCCGCCCACATGGATGGGGACCCGCCCTTGCAGGTTAGGTAGCCCAAAAGTGTTCTGGCCATCGCCTCCGTAGGTGGTTCCGATAAGGTTGTACAGCGTATCGTTCTCGGCTATTGACATAAGCTGGCCATCGCAAAAGGCCCAGCCGACGGGAGCAAAGTTGAATCCGACAAGTCTTATTTCGCCTACGTACGGTTGTGACATTTGGTTTTTTGACTCCTAGTTTTGAGTGGGGAAAATCCCTTGCAGGGCGATGACGTAGTTGAGAACGAGATAGGGCATCAAGTTGCTATGAGGCACGTTGCTTCCGTAATATTGCACGGTTGTAAAAGGCATGATATTATCGGAAATGGCGGATCCATACACGTTCCCCAAAGCCGCCGGCGCCGCGGCGAGGGCAATCGATGTCGGGTTTGAAGCCGCACCTGCTTTTGCAGCCACCGACAAACTGTGAATGTGGGTCGGCATTGTTGCATCGGTAATCTCGACGGTGGACTGTCCGCCGATTTGGCCCATCACGTAAGTGCGGCCGATGAGTACCCCCTGGTGAACAATTACCTTTCCCTGAAGGTTGGGAAGTTGAAACGTCGTTTGGCCATTGCCGCCGTAGGTAGTGCCCATTAGAGCGAACAGCGCCTGGTACTGGTTGATCGGCAAGGTCTGGCCGTTGCAAAAAGCCCACCCCTTGGGTGGGAAGTTGAAGGATACAAGCTTGATTTCGCCAAGATAGGGTTGCGCCATGGTTTCTTCTAGTTAAAGACCGCTTCATAGCGGCGTAGCGTCGCGTTGTCGGAAAGAGGGACGAGGAACAGCTCGATCAGCACTCCGGAAGGCTGCTCCAGCCTCAGAATCTGCTGTGGGTACGGGAACTCAGAGGAACCTTCGAAGACCAACGAGAAGGGTCTCTCGCTCGATCCATATTTGGTGGCGGACACGAGCTTAAGAAAAACCGCGGGCTCGCCATCGTCGCGCATAACCCGAAAGGCCTCTCCGACCATCGGCTCGAATGCCTCTACGGTCACATTCTCTAAGGACATGGGGGAGGCATTCATAGGTTATGGATAAGAAGGTAAGTCGCTGATGAATTCGCTTTGCCTAACATCGTGACGCTCAACTCAATTAAGGAACCGCCACAACACATCCCTACCCTGAACCTATATTCTATCACGAATTCACTCAAAACCCAAATGAGCGAGGACCTGCAAATTACGAGGCGTTCGGCATGCGTCTCGTTGGGAAATAAGGTTTCGTGGCCCCAAGCGTGGCGGCATCCTGTACACTGAGGGAGAAGATGCTTTAAGGAAAGGTGTCCAGCAGTATCGGAGGTAAGCAGTGATGGCTATTAGAAACGCGCGAATGTTTGGATTCTTCCTAGCGATGATGAGCGGGCTTTGTGCCATTGCGGCTCAGGCTGATCAGATTGTCACCTATAAGCTGAACTCGGGCGCCGGAAACGGCAGCTTCAGTTGGGATTTCACCACCATGACCTTAGCAAGCTTTAGCATGAGCGTGGGGGCTGGGAACTACAACTTGGCGACCAGCAACGTCGAAGTCACCCTCGATTCCATTCATGCCGACTATATGGGCGGCGACAATAACAACTATGAATTTGCGATGGCTTTCGACAGACCGCTGACCGCGACCAGCGGCTCGAGCATGACGATCAACCCGGCAAAGAGCTACATGACTGTCTGGGGTCCCGGCTTCGTACTTACCAGAGCCCCAATCACATCCGGCGGTTTCATTACGGGCTCGGCGAATGCGGCAACGTACCTTACGATTCAAAACTCTAACGCGGTCCCCGGTTCGACGGTTAAGATAACGGCAAAGCTCAGCTTTCCAACCGCGGCGGTGGAAGAGAGCCCGGCGGGAAAGCCCATCGAGCTTTTTGTTGATGGCAGGTATGTCGAAACTTCAACGGGCACAGATTTTCTCGGAAATATCTCTATTCCGTTTACCGTTTCCACTAAGGCATCGATCGGGCAGCACACGATCGGCCTTTATTCTCCACCCACCACTCTATTTTCTGGCTACTTTGCGGCCGGCGCGCTCAACGTCTACAGAAAGACCGAGATCAGTGGCTTCACGCCGGAGACCGGACGAATCGCCTCGTTGGTCAAAATTATGGGCCAAGGATTCACCGGCGCCAGCGAGGTGTCCATTGGCGAACTCAACCTCACCCCTTCCAGCTACAATTATAAGGTTGTCGACGACTACGAGATCGACTTCTCGGTGCCAGCAGACTCGTCGTTCAAATCTAACTTGCCTAGCGGCCAAATCACAGTTAAGGCGCCTGGCGGCGCCGCCGTAAGCGTAAACAGCTTCCAGGGTGTTCCAGGGCCCACGCTGAACAGTTTTTACCCCGCCTTCGGCGCCACGGTCGCTCCAAGTAGTAACAATACAACTGTTCTTCTTGTGGGCGGCGGCTTTACGGGTGCCACAAGCGTGAAATTCGGCTCGCTGGAGGCGCTTAAGTTCAGCGTCCCAATTGACGGCCAAATCAACGCCCAGCTTCCCATCGGCGCTGTCACGGGGCCCATAACGGTTACAACGCCAACCGGGTCTTCGACTTGCACAACTTGGTTCGTCGTTCTGCCGACGATCACCAAGGTGACGGTTGTTCCGGCAACCTTGACTGGTGGCCAATCGGCGACGGGGACCGTGTACTTGGCCACTCCAGCCGCGGAAGGCGGCTTGCAAGTAGCCTTGCAATTGAATAACGCCGATCCGGAAGCCCCGGTTGTTGCGTCTGCGCCAAGCTCGGTAACAGTGCCAGCGGGAGAAAAGAGCGTGTCCTTCACCATCACGACGAAGGGGGTGACGAGTCGGCAGTTGCTTGGGGTCGTCGCTTACATCGAGCACTGTGGAAACGATGCGGCGAGTTCTTCAATTACGATCAACCCTGCGGTTGCCAATCGGCAAACGGTTGATCGGCTCTGCAAGCTGGTTGAATCGTCCATTTGAAGCTGCCTTTGCCGTTCGTATAATCAAGCACGATGCACGGAAAGATCACTATTGTTTACGAGCAGAATCCGGACGGATGGGATTACGTCGTATATTCCTGAGATCCCTGGCGCCGTGTCGCAGGGAAAGACGAAGGAAGAGGCTCGCGAGATGGTCCTGGACGCTCTAAACGAGATGATGGCCAGCCTCTCGAACCACCACGCAACCATTTGCCGCCAAATGTCGCTCAAACTCATTCAGCTTCACTGAAGAACGTTCTATCTAAGAGGAAGCCCGAATGCGACCGTGCTAGTTGGAACGCAGCTTGTTGGACGCCATAATGCTCGGGGACCACCAATGCTAAAGCCCCATTTGAAAGACCTACCGATTGGCAGCCTGATCCGCGCGGGCTTAGTCGATGGAGCCGTCATTCGGGACCTGCATGCCCAGAAGCCGGACCTCGCCGAGGCAAAAGCCAAGAACGTGCTCTTCGAACACGTGAAGATCACGAAGGGCACATTCCTCAACGCTGACCTCGCATCGGCGCACTTTGCTAACGCCGTTTTCGAAGACTGCGAGATGTCGGCGATGCTCACGCCGAAAGCCTCGGTTCAGCGAACCGAGTTCAAGAGTTGCCGCCTCATGGGTTGGCAGGTTGGGGAAGCGTTCATCGAGGACGTCCTATTCGAGGACTGCAAACTCGACTTGGCCAACTTCCGGTTCTGCACGTTCAAGGACGTGGTCTTCAAGAACTGCATGCTGAAAGGGGCGGACTTCCAGGGCGCCTCGTTCACCAAGGCGACCATGCAGGGTTGCGACTTAGCCGGGGCCGAGTTTCGGCAGTGCTCCGTCAAAATCCTGGATCTGAGGACGTCGAGCATCGCGGATATCCGCTACGTGGAGGGCCTGAAGGGCGCGACCATCGATCCAACCCAGCTCATGGATATTGCGCCGCAACTGGCCAATATCGCGGGCCTCGATGTCGATTACTAATAGAGTTGAAGCTACCCGTCGCAAAGGGGACTGGCGAATGGGAAAGCTTCAGGATGCGGGCTCAATCGGACCCACACAGAACGCTGAGAGGGGCCCAAAACCTGTCCTTTCGGCGGCTCTCCAGGCTGGTTTAGTATTGAGTGAGGAGGAGCCTATATGGGCCAAGATGCTGGATGATCGCAACTTAGCCGCTCACATCTACGCCCGAAGTTTGCAGAGGAACTAGCAGACCGCATTCGCAACACGCACGTCGGTGCGCTCGAGGTTCTGACACACAGGCTTGCCGCGCCCAACAAACCTTAGCCGCCGACCGTAATCGAGCGGGGACTCTCCAATCAATAAGGATTTATGTATTCGGCCGGATGCAGGCTCATTTATGAGGAAGCCGGGGCCTAGCAGCAGTTGGCCCAAATTTCAGATTGAGTTGGCGCCGGAAAGCGGGCTCCCGCGAGTTAACTGGAATCGGTAAGCCCGCAAGGGCCGCTGGTCGATAGAGGCTATCTCGGAGCACGTCCATCTGCATATGGCGGGAATATCCCGTTACGTCGTACGTGGAGTCAAGTAGCGCGGCCCCGGCTGGAATGCTTGCAACTATAACGATCACCACCGTTAAAGTGATCGGAGCGTAGAAGCGATAAATAGGGATCGGTGGTCCCGCGCCATGTGCTCTAAGCTTCCCCTTATGTTGCAAGCTCCAAATAGTCAGAATCATAGCGCCGGGCCCGATCGCAATCCCGAAATAAACGACCCAGCCATTCGGAGCCCAGTCGAAGCTCCATAAGAAGAAATAGGCGTAGGTGAAGATAAATGAATGTGCCAACAACAGGATGCCCAAGTAAGCGAGAAGCCACCAACTAACGAACAGCCTTCTGAACTCGGGCCAGGATCGCTTCTTTCTCGTTTCAATTCCCGACGCTGGATGCACACCTCATAATACTTCCGGGCCCGGGGCGCCTCACCCAACCAACGCTCCAGCTCGACCCGTCCCACATTGGAGGGGATCAAACAGTTCGTTTTAACAGCGAAACGAACGACGTAAACTGGTATCAGTCGAGTGACGGCCAAGAAATGAGGGATCAATGAACAAGTCGCTTCGAGGAATCTGGATCGCGATCGCCATCGCCGCATGCGCGGCATCCCAGGCTCAAACCTACAATATCACGGTTAACACCGGGCTTAATCGCAAGCCCATCAACCCGCTCATTTATGGCGTTGCCTTTGCTACCCAGGCCCAACTCCAGGACTTGAACGCCACCGCCAACCGCATGGGTGGCAACAATATGTCGCGCTACAACTGGCAGATCAACGCGGACAATCGGGATTTTGACTGGTTCTTCGAAAGCATCGGAGACGCCAGCTCCGTCGCGGGTTACCGCGTGGATAGCTTTATTCAGGGCAACAAGGCGGCAGGCGCCCAAACTCTGTTTACGGTCCCCATGATCCCCTGGATTGCCAAGCTTGGCCCGAACCGGTCGAACCTGTGGTCCTTTTCGATCGCTAAATACGGGCCCCAAACTCAAGTCGATTCAAGCTATCCCGACGCTGGAAATGGCATCTCCACCGCCACGGGCAACCCCTTCATCACCGGAAACGACCCGAACGACGCCAACGTCGAGAACTCGGTCTCCTATGAATCGGGCTTGTTTTCCCATATCGTCGGCAAGTGGGGCAAGGCCTCGAGCGGTGGGCTCAAGTATTACGAGATGGATAACGAGTCCAGCATTTGGGCCTCTACCCACCGCGACGTTCACCCGGTCGGACCAACCATGGACGAGATTCTAGGCGACATGGAGGATTACGCCGCCGCGGTGAAAACCGCCGACCCCTCCGCCCTTGTGATGGGGCCCGAAGAATGGGGTTGGGACGGCTATTTCTACAGCGGATACGACCAGCAGTACGCGACCGCCCACAACTACAACGGCGTGTACCCGGACCGTGAGGCTCACGGCAACTTGGACTATGTGGCGTACCTGCTGAAGGAGCTGAACGCCAAGAGCGTTACGGCCAAGCAGCGCCTGCTCGACGTTTTCAGCCTGCACTGCTATCCGCAAGATGGATCTTACGGGCCCGACGTGAGTGCCGCCGCCCAGGCCATACGAAACAAATCCACCCGTTCCTTCTGGGACCCCAATTACGTGGACCAGTCCTGGATCAACAGCACGATCGACCTTATTCCGCGCATGCGAAACTGGGTCGACACCTACTATCCCGGGACCCAAATCGCGGTTACCGAATACAACTGGGGCGCCGAAGGCAACATCAACGGCGCCACAACCCAAGCCGATATCTTCGGCATTTTCGGCCTCTATGGCTTGGACATGGCCACCCGGTGGACCACTCCGGACCCATCGACTCCCACCTACAAGGCGATGAAGATGTATCGCAACTACGATGGACACGACGGCGGCTTCGGCGACGTGAGCGTCAGCGACACGGGCAGCAACCCGGACAACCTCGCGAGCTACGCGGCGACGCGCACCTCGGACGGCGCTCTCACCGTCATGCTGATCAACAAGATCGCTTCTCCCGCAACCGTGAACCTGACGACCGATGGCTTCAGCGGAAACGGGACTTCCCAAGTGTGGCAGTTGACTTCCTCCAACGCCATCACCCGCGAGGCGGACCTCACGATCAAGGCGAATCCGTTCACGGTCGTTTTGCCTGCTCAGAGTGTTACCCTGCTCGTGCTTCCGCCCTCGTCGGTGAAGGTCGTCGCCCCTGCCGCTCCGACGAATTTGATCGGCTTTCCCCTTCAGAACGCGGCATATTTGGAGTGGCGGGGTAGCAGCGGCGCGAACGGATACAAAGTGTTTCGCAGCTTAAACGGAACCACTTACTTCGATCTGGTGGGAACGGTCACCTCGACGAGCTTCAAGAGCACCGGACTCGCCAACGGAACCCCTTATTACTATGAGATCGAAGCAGAGAACGCGGCGGGCCACAGCCTGCCCACCGCCGCCTTGAAGGTAACGCCGGAAACTCCGTCCCCGGATCCGGCCCAGTACAACTTTGAGGGCAGTCCGCAGGGGTGGACCGATAGCGGCGGGCTCATCACCAACATTGGCGCGTCTCTCGGCGCGCACTATTTGGGCGCCTATGCTCTCGCTGTCGATATCGCGGCCACCGGCTCCGACCAGCAACTCGCCTACGTACTCTCGCCAGCCGTGAATCCAGGGCAAACGGTCACGTTCCACGTGTGGCTGCCCCTGGGCTGCAATCTATCGGGAATCCAACCCTATGTGCTTCAAAACGCGACTGGGGGATGGACCTGGACGGGTGCGTGGCTGAACGTCTCGAGCCTCACCCTCGGCGCATGGAACACGGTGACGGTGACCGTACCCGCGAACGCCTCACCCTTGTACAGCCTCGGAGTCCAGTTCAACTTCTCGGCTTCCTGGTCAGGAACGTGCTACATCGACTCGGTGTCTTGGAAGTAGCTGGAAACAACCCTGGAGTGCGGCGATTCCTTCGCCGCTTTGAATCCGCCGATCCTTCGGCGGATGCTTGATCCCAGCCGTCGCCCTGTATCAGGTGTAGGCGTGAGCGACGGTTCGTGCCATCCGTTATATCCCTCAATCCGGGCTCGCCAAAGTAGAATAGGACCATGCAGCAGAGAACAATTGGCGGCGTCCGGGTCGGTGAGATCGGCCTTGGGTGCATGGGCATGTCGTGGGCATATGGCGCGCCCAACGACGAGGAATCGCTCAAGGTTTTGGCCCGGTCCCTCGAGATCGGCGTCAACCACTGGGACACCGCGGACCTCTACGGCGCGGGAGACAACGAGAAGCTTCTGGCGAATGCGCTAAAAGGCAAGCGCGAGCAGGTCTTCCTTGCCACGAAGTTTGGAAACGTGTATGACCGCACCCTGACCTCGCACCAGGATCAGGTGCAAAAGGAAGCGCCATGGATCGTAGATGGGACGCCAGCCTACGCGCGCAAATGCATCGACCTATCTCTCCAGCGCCTACAAGTCGACCATGTCGACCTGTATTATCTCCACCGGGTCGACCCCCAAACCCCGATCGAGGAGACGGTTGGGGCCATGGCCGACTTTGTCCGAGAAGGCAAAGTCAAGCACATCGGCCTCAGTGAAGCGGCCGTCGACACGATTCAGCGCGCCAACAAGGTGCATCCAATTACCGCCGTTCAAAGTGAGTTCTCGATCTGGACGCGCGACTATGAAGACGACGTCGTTCCCCTTTGCGCCGAACTCGGCATTTCGTTCGTGGCCTATTCGCCTTTGGGACGGGGCTTCCTCACCGGCAACATCAGGAAACCGGAAGACCTTGCGGAAGACGATTGGCGGCGTGGGCATCCACGGTTTCAGGGCGAAAACTTAGTCAGAAACCTGAGACTCGTAGAGGTTGTCGAGAAAATCGCGACCGAGCGCGGAGTCTGCCCAGCCCAAGTGGCCCTCGCTTGGGTGCTGATGCAAGGCAACCACATCTTGCCCATACCCGGGACCAAGCGCCAACAATACCTGGAGGAGAACGCCTCCGCGACGAACGTGATCCTGACCTCCGACGATCTGATCGCCCTCGACGAGGCCGCGCATGCCGAAGGCGCCCGCTATCCGGAGCGCGCTTTACCGTTTGTCAATCGATGACATCGTCCAAGATTCGTTGTAGGTATTCATCGCCGCAACAGCCGGAAAGCGATGTCGTAACCCATGTGTTGCTCCTCAGCGAGAGCCACCCAGAGGTTGGCTAGGGACTCAAGAAGGCTGGACTTGTCCAGTGGTCCAACGTCAACTGCCTCAAACCCAATTGAGGAAGCAAGTTCGTGCGCAACCCTTTTCGCGCCTTCGTTGTCGCCCGCGTACAACATCGTCGGCGGCCCGCCATCGTAGTTCGCGTTTGCCATCGTGTTGTAGCCCACCGAGTTGAATATCTTTACAACGGACGATCCTGACGCGATGCGTTGAATATGTTCGGCGCCCGACCGGAACCCATGAAACGGTCCTTCGCTTCGGGAGTAGGGGTCTGTGCAGTCCAGAACAATCTTTCCATGGAGCCCACCAGCGGCTTGAACCACTTCTTCGACGGCGGGATAGGGGACGGATAGCAGCACGACTTCAGCCATGGAAGCGGCCTGCGAGATCGGCATGACGACATCCCGTTTTATTCCGCTCGCTTCAAGGCCATCGACGCTCACGATCTTGTGCGTCCCAAAAAGGACCGAGTGCCCAGTCGCGGCCCACCTTTTACCCAGTGCCGTCCCTACCCGTCCGCAGCCCAAAACCGCGATGGTCACCGAGCCCTTCCAAGTTTGCTCATGCATGTTCTACGATGGCAACTTGGAGCCATACACCGCACCGGTAGCGACATTTCGCGCAACGTGAGAAGGGAAGTCCGAGGGGCCAATAAGACCTCGCGACTTAACATCTGAGCGAGCTTTTGCTAGTTGGTCGTAATCGGACCCATCTTCACGACCTCGAAGTTCGAGCCTTGAACGGTCTTCAGCGTATTCATGTCGTCGTCGCTCCAACGCGCGTCCGGGGCGCCTGAAATGAACCAGTTGCTCCCATTGTCGGCCACCATCATGCCGTATTTCTTCAGCGCTTTCAGGATTACCTGAGCGTCGGCGGGGAACTTGCTAATGTCGAAACTGGCTTTGAGCCGAACGCGCATGCCCATCGGAGGCACGTTCGGGTCGTTGTCGCTACTGGCATAGTGCCGGGCTGGGGCCACGTAGGCATGGCGGGTTGTTTGCACAGTGAAGCGGAGCGCGTGGTTGATCGCCCCCGCATGAACCTCGTCATAGCGTACGAGGCCGGGCAAAATCGGAAGGCCAGCCGCATCCGCGGAAGTCCAACCAGCGGGGCGGGTCGTGCCGGTGGTCAGGTCGAAGATCGCGCCGGAGCCGGCCGTCCAGGTCCCGTTCGACTGCGGGTAGGCCGCATACAATTCATACAGCTTCCAATGGTCTCGGTCGATGATCAGCACATGCCGATCGCCGCTGGAGTTAGAGCCTCCTTCGATCGGCGCGTTAGCGGGAATCGGATAGGGGCCAGGGTCGCTTTCGTCGGAGTACTGGAAGGTGACGTTCACCTTTGGCTGGGTTCCCGGCACCACGATGTAGGGGATTCCGAACGGTCCCCCGCCGTAATTCGCCCCGAAATCGGGGTGCAGCCCCGTATTCAGCCCGATCGATGCGATCAGGTTGGCGCTGTTGGGGTCCACCGGCGCCGTGTCGATGGGCGTATTCCATGCGTCAGACAAGGGGAACATGCGCTTTCCATTCAGGCTTGCGCCAGGGCCAAGACCAGGCACTCCGGCAGAGCCGGTGGTGTTGCCGGTCGTCGTTGTGAGAGACCCCGTCGTTCCCCCAGACATGCTCCCTGATCCACCACATGCGATCGCCACGGCGCAGATTGGAAAGGCCCAATAGATCTTCATAGTGGATAGATGCCACTCTTCGGCGAAAACGTTCTAACCAGATTTGCCGGGCTAATGCACGTGATAGATCTTCTCACCCGCCTTAACCGCGACGCTTAGCCTGTTTCCCTTAGGTGGCAGCGGGCATGTGGCGAACGTGGTGAAGGCGCATGGCGGGTTTGTCGCTTGGTTGAAATCTAGAACCACCACCCCGTTCTCGGGCTTGGGCGCATCGAGAAATCGCCCTGCCGCGTAGGTGGTCACCCCAGAAGTTGTGTCCGCGAAGTTAAAAAACAGGCCGTTATCTTCGGCTTGCGCCTCCAGCCGGCAAGGCTTGCCGTCGAGCGTGAACTCGACGTAGCCTGGGTTGGCGTTCATGGAAATGTCCCCCAACACGTTCGTGATCGAGATTTGGCGTGTCGTATCGTAAGCCACGTATTTGGCCTTGATCACATAGCTCGGCTTGACCGGATACCAGTTGAGCCCCGTAAAGTGCAGCCGAACGGGATAGTTATCGTCGAACATCCGCACGCCAATGCGCTTGCCACGCTGGATGATCATAAACGTAATCGACCCGATTTTCGCTTTGACGGGCGAACCGCTAGCGTCGGACTTCATTTCCACCGTCGAGGCCGGCTTCCCATCGACCGTCACGTTGGCCCCAGAAGCCACGGCGAGGGTGACGACGCCGTCCTTCAGGGTAAGCACGCCTAAAGCGGCTGGCGCGGAGCTAGGTAGGACGACCTTGCATGAAGGGTCCGAGCCGATGGTGTTGTCGCCCTCGGCGAGCCACGAAAGCCCAGCAACGCTCAGCCAACCTTCTTCCGCCTTCAGGTCGGTTTCCTGTTGCGCCCGCCACTTGGACATGCGGTCCATGTAACCTTGGTCGCTCGATCCCTGAGCGAAAGTGCCGACCAAGAGAGAAGTTGCAAGAAGAACACTGCCGAAGCTCATTCTATAAATTTAGCCCATCCGGGCGTTCCTCTGTCCGCCTTCGCACTCTAGGCGACAACGCACATAGCGTGGACGTGCCAGAACAGATACCAGTGGCGGCTAAGGGGGACATAGGAGACAATCCATCCTTCGACTGGGCTGTCGCTCCATCCGTCCTTGGTCGCCGACGGCGGTCGATCCAGGTAGGCATAGCCAGTGGAATCGATTGCGGGAAAGCTGTCGTCGGACCGCTCGGTGAAGAGGATGCACCCCGGCGAATAGACTACGATGGTCTCGCAACCGGTCGATTTAAATAGGGCCCGGTATTCGCTCTCTCGCTTGTTGCTGAGAGTGGCTTCCTGCGTGCCAGCGTGGCTGGCGTCATTGGAGTAAGGAACGCCGGTTTCGTCAAGCCCCAAGATTTTCTCGTCCTCCTTCAGCATTCCAACTAACCGCTCAAGGTTGGCTCGCTTTCCCGGAAAGGTTAATTTCACCGCGTCGGTCCCCGGCGGGCCCCATCTTGTGTATCGGAATCCAGCCGCGATGACAAATCCGACGATACCCGCGACAAGGAAACTGAGGACAAGCTCCTTTGCGACCAACTCCTGCGCGCCGGGCTTACGGTTCCAGAGCCGGACTACAAAGGCGACGGGAAGAACGAAACAAAATAGGCAAAGGCTGCCAAGGAACTCGGCCAACATCGAAACAGGGACAAAAGCGTCGAAGAGCCACAGCAGTAGTGTTGCTCCTGCCAGGGTCGCAATGAAGCCCCAGAAGACCTTCAGCTGTCACCCCCAGGCCTTCGGGGACCGGGGTGGTCAGGATGATCCGTTTGCCCAAATACCGGCAGGTCCTCAAGCCCATAAAAGTCTTGTAGCTCGTGACAAATCTGGTGAGAAGCAATGGTGCTTGGGAACGCGGCCATTAGGCGGTGAACGTGGTCCTGCGCATCCAACACAAAGAGTCCTTGGGCCAAGGTTGTCTGCGTAGCGTTTCTACCGATGAAGAACTGACGTATACCACCGGCGTCGATAACAACTGTTCTACCAATTGGCCGAGTTGTGCGGGTGAGCATGTCCTTGTCCGCTGTGATGATGGCCCGGTTGCACGCACCGGCGATGCCGCCGACGATTAGTGGAAGCGCACAAAGCCCAAGGAATGCAGCAAAACCCATGTCCACTTGATGTGTCCGAAGTGTCCCGTCAGCTTCTGGAGTGGTGACAAACATATAGTAGGCGATGGCAAGAAAAATGACAAACGCCCACAGGATCGCAGCATCCCAGCGCCTCAAATCAGCCACGATGCGAATCGAATCTCTCGTTCTCGAAACTGATACCTTCCTATCTTTTGGATACAGCACGTATCGATATTACGGACAGAGGCTGTCAGAGGTTTAAGTGCGACTTCGCCGCAGCAACACAGATTCGAGAGCCGAATAACCGGTCGGGCCCGAGTGGAAGGCGAGCGCTTTACTCACCATGCCGAGGGTGTAGACTCCGCAAATGGCCAAGCTGACACGACAACAGTTCCTTCGATCCGTGGTATTGGGAACCGCCGCATCGGCATTCCCCATTCGGCTGTCGGCCAACCAAACGCCTGGGTCGCCAGGAGCGGGGATCACATTGGAAGACCTACGGTCTTACCAAAAGGCCATGGGAGTTAGGTTTTCTGACGACGAACTGAAGGAGATCCTTCCTGACATAGAAGATTGGATTAAAGGGTTCGAAGCCGTAAGGTCGATGCCCATTAACGAACGCACGGCTCCCGCAATGGTTTTTGTCCCCAAGTCGTCCCGACGTTTATCAGGAAGGCCCGGGGTTTCCGTTAAAACGCGTGCGGTTGGTCGCTTGGCCAAGCCCATGACAGACGAGGACCTCGCCTTTCTTTCAGTAAGGGAACTGGGCTACCTAATGAAGAACGGCGACGTGACCGCCGTGCAGCTCACCGAACTGGCACTTAGCCGTCTCAGCCGCTACGGCGATAAGTTGCTTTGCGTGATTACTCTGCTGGCGGACGATGCGCGTGAACGGGCTAAGAAGTTGGACCAAGAAATGGCCGAAGGCCAATATCGTGGCCCGCTGCACGGAATCCCTTGCGGCGTCAAGGATCTCTTTGCTTTCCACCACGGGCCAACCACCTGGGGCGCGGAACCCTACGAAAACCAATCCTTTGATTACGACGCGGCGGTCATCGAGAAACTTAACGAGGCCGGGGCGATCGTCGTAGCGAAGTTGAGTTTAGGGGCCCTGGCTCAGGACGATCACTGGTTCAAGGGCCGCACCAAGAACCCATGGAACCCGAGTGAGGGCTCTCACGGCTCTTCCGCTGGCTCGGCGAGCGCTACGGCCGCCGGTTTGGTTCCCTTTGCTATAGGAACCGAAACCCTAGGTTCCATCTGCTCGCCAAGCAACCGCTGCCGCGTAACCGGCTTCAGGCCCACCTTTGGCCGGGTTAGCCGCTATGGCGCCATGGAGCTCAGTTGCACCATGGACAAGGTTGGCCCGATTTGCCGCGACGTCGAAGACTGCGCCCTCGTCTTCGCAGCGATAGCGGGCGCGGACCAGAGAGATAGGTGTTCCGTCGATAGGCCCTTTCACTATAGCCCTGAACTCGATCTATCGACCTTGAAGATTGGCTATGCGATCGACCCTAAGGAAGACCCGAACAATCTATCGAGGCTGACTCAGGACGACTACCTAAAGCTTCTGGTTAAACTGGGCGCCAACCCAAAGCCAGTAAGGGTCACACCTGCCGACTCTGCGCTGGTTTCCATTTTAGAAGTCGAGGCTTCTTCCGCGTTTGATAGCTGCGTACGCAGCGGCCTGATTCATCAACTCAAGAATAGCAACTGGCCAGAGGATTTTCGAGCGAGTCGATTTGTGTCCGGAGTCGACTATCTGCAAGCCATGCGGGCCCGGTCTTTACTGATGGATTCCTTCGAGAGGGAGTTCGGCGATTTCGACATGATCGTAGCTCCCGGAGTGGGCGGCGCCCTTCTGACGATCACGAATCTCACCGGCCATCCCCAGGTTCTGATTCCCTTCGGAACGGATGAAAAGGGGGAGTCGCAAAGCGTTTCGTTCGTCGGCCGAATCTATGAAGAAGCGCCGCTGCTCGCCGCGGCCGCCAAATTTCAGCAAGCAGCAGGTTTCCAGCGGCTTAGGCCGGACTTGAGCAAGCTCGACTAGAGAAACTTCGTTAGCGGGCCTTAGCCGCGGCGACCACCGATTCGAGAGCCGCATAACTGATCGGGCCCGAGTGGAAAGCGAACGCGGTATCCGGCTTCAGGCCATCGCGCCGAACCGCTCTCAAGAACTCGTCGAGCAAGTTCTGGCTGAACCACTGCCCGCCAAAGGTCTGGATAACGTCAGGTGCGTACGCCAGCTTGCGGGCTGGGAAATATCCGTAAAGCATCCGCTCGCCTACCGACCCGTGGAGGGGATACAGTACGAGTTGGTTGTCGCCCTTGCCTATCGTCGTTTCCGCGTCGATCAGACGCAGTTCGGGCTTGCGAGGGGATCGGGCCAGTTCGTCGGGCCGGATCGTGAACGGCGCCTTTAGCAACCGCTTCACAATCGGCTCGTTCGCCGTATAGGTGTAGATCGGCACTCCGAGCGCCGCGAACTGCCGCAGCCCGCCGATGTGCGGCCACGCGTCGTCCGTTGAAATAACCGCCTTAATGGGCTCTTTTGGAAATCGCGTCGCCACGTCCTTCAAGATCGCCGCCGCATAGTCGGACGAGAAGACCCCTTCGAGGATTACGACCCCATCCCCCTGATCCACCGCCGCACAGTTGAACGCGCTCTGATATTGCACGATCCCCGGCGCGACTTGAACCGCTTTGAACGGGGGTAGCCCGTTGGCTGCTGGCCGCTTGGGCGCCAAGTCCGCCGCCGGCGGCGCTTTCTCCGCATACTTAACTTCGACTTTGGTCAGGGAGTAGCTCTCCTGCTGCTGGCCGTTGTTTTCAACCGCCCATAGGGTTGGCAGCAAAATGTTGCCTGGCACGATGTCCCAATTGCCCCATACGGTGCGCTCGGTGACGTCGCCCCAAGGGGCCCAATATCCCTGCCCTTCCTCAAGAGCATCCACCGCGGAAGGCAAGTGTGTGTAGTGGTTGATCAGAACCCGAACCGATGCGGCGCCCCAGGTGAAACCAATTTGGTCATGAGGCACGCTGTGGTAGACGACCTCCTTCAAGATGTGCAGGTCCGGCGCCGCCAGCGCGGTCAGCAAAACCCGTTCAGGTCCGAGGGCCAGGCGTTCGCGAGCGATGGCCGGAGATTCGAAATAGACTCCGTCGGCCGCTACCGGGGTAGCTCCGAAAGAGTATTTCAAATCCAAGTCCTGTCCGCCGGGGAAAAAGATGCCGCTCCCTTTGCCCTTGAGCGTTATCGTGGAAGTGTCAAAGTCCACCGTTTCCTCGCCAGACAGGTAGGCCGTAATCCAGGGCCCTTCTGGCCGCTCTGACTGCTCAAACGCAAACTTGTGACCGTCGATAGCCGCCTTCACCTCGCGAATGCGTCCGATTCTGTCTGCCCCGCCCATCGCTCCAAGCGCCTGCGCGATCAACTTCTGCGGCGAGTCTGACTGTGCCCTGGCTTGGGCAGCCAATAGGGCGGAAAGCAACAACGCGGTATGGGCAAGAGCCTCCCTCGATTTCATCAACCGATATTACTTGGACGTTTGCTCTCGGCAGATTCCGAAAGTCGTCTCTAGGCATTCCGACCCAATTGGCGTTACTACCAGCGAGCGTGGCAAGGCCCCCGGGATGAGCCAGCCTCTCCCGGTCAGTCGCTGGTACAGGGCCGCCCCCAGCGCTCCGCCAATGTGGGGAACGCGCTCCGTCCAATCAAGGCATGCCTTAGAAAGCTGGCGTTTGGATCGGCGCAGGTCTTCCACGTCGATTCCAAACTCCGACAGAAACGCCTCGCCGCGACCGCTGATACCATAGCGGTCGCCATCCTCGAAGAGGATTCCCCGTTCTAGGAGTCTCATCCTCAGTTCAACTCCCAGCTTGCCCGCCAAATGGTCATAGCACGTCCGGCATCCGGCGAGCGACGCCGCATGTGCCGATAGCTTACGCGAGGGCCGCTCCGGCCTCACGAGCACCCCCATCGCTTCGATCACGTCGGCAACCTGCCGCCCTGCCAGCCGATGGTAACGGTGACGTCCGCTTTCAATGACCTCGACGAGTCCACCTTGAACGAGGCAAGACAAGTGATGGCTGGCCGTCGACGGCGAAACGTGAGCGATCGAGGCGAGTTCAGATGCCGGGAATGCGCGCCCGTCCATCAGAGCGATCAGCATTTCGGCCCGGGTGGGGTCGGCCATGAGGGCCGCGATCGACGCCATGTTCTCCTCGATCATCGGTTTACCAACTGTATCATGCGCTCTCGACGTTTCGCAGGAAGGCTCTCTCTTCGCTGAGAATGAACTGCTCCCTCTTGGCAAACTCGAAGTTTGCCACCGCGTCGGCACTTGTGCGCAAGCGGGTTCTATACGCCTCGTAAGACGCGAGGCTGTCGAAGGACACCAGCGCCATCGCGATGTTATTGGTCCCTTCGTGGGGCATGAAGTACCCGAGCAAGTTGCCGCCGCACTCTGGAATGGTGACCAGCCACTGCTGGGCGTATTGTTCGAAGCTCGACACCTTGAATGGGTCGAGGGTGTAACGAATAAAACATGTGATAGCCAATGGTGACCTCCTTAGGTATCTATCATCTTAAGGGGGCTTGGCCGTGATTCGATTCGACGTGGGTCGAAGGGTCGCGTTTAGGTGATATTAGGTCGGCCCTTCAGGCCTGCCGGAATGTCGAGCATCGCCCGAATCGCACGTCGTTCAGAAGTGCGGCCCTACCAGCGCTCATGAAGATCAACGCCTGGTGCCGAGGTTTCTTCGACCCCTGCCGGGGTCGCAACTTGGACTGCGATCTCTCCGGGGGTGTCGCTTTCCGCCTTCGCCTACGGCTACGGCGCATGCGCTCGACCCCCGGCTACCCTCTTTGATCCCTCCGGGATCGCCGGAAGGGACAGGTTTTGACGTTTGTCCGTTGTTCAGTCGTTTTCTGAGTTCGAAGTGTGCGAAGACCTGCCGAGCGGAGGTCCTGGCGCGTACCCAGGTATCCACGTTAGGTCGGCCCTTCAGGCCAATCCGGAATTGCTGGTGGGCGCCAATCAGGTCGACGTTCTTCGGCCCTCGCTACGCTTACCGATTCGCTGGCGCTCATTTCCCTGCGGCGGGATCCATGATTCGGCGGATTCACTTGCCGCTGGGCTATGTCAGATCGGCCCTTCAGGCCTGCGGGAGCGTGTGGGCGCCGGGTTGTCCTGGCACCTGGAGTTCTGGGGAGTAGCTCGACCGAGACTGGATTACGACGCTTTTGCGAGTGCCGGGATCGCAGAAATCACTTCCGCCCGTTTTCGCTTTCTGAGTGCCATCAGGGGACGCTCCACGGCGAGATGCATGGCCGATGCTAAACAGAGGGTGGCGACGAAGGCCGTGCCGACGATCAGGAGATTAGGCCCGTGCACGAACTTGCGGCTGACGCTGAGCATGAACCAGGAAAACAGATAGAACGAATAGGATATCCGGCTCATCCACAGCAGCCAGGGCCAGTGCAGGAACTTGAGGAAGCCCTTACCGCCTTGTAGTACGGCGATCGTGAACAACGGGAAGAAACCGATCGCCTCCAGGGTATAGCCCCAGGTGCACTTGAACGTGTCGTTGCCGGTAAAGCTGGGGCCAAGCACGAGAATCAAGCCGATTGCGACAAACCAAGGCTTTGCCATCCAGGCGGCTCGCGCCGGTTCGTTGGCCGGATTGCGCCAAAGAGCGAGAAGGGCGCCCCAGAGGATCGAGTCGAGTCTCGTATCGGTCGCCATCGAGACTCGGAAGGTAGCGTCGCCAATCTGGTGGATCAGGAACATGCGCCACAGGAGGGCCGCCACGCAGACGCCGGCCACGATGCGAATCATCCCCTGCGATGTCAACTTAGATAAACCGAACCGCATGAACGGAGCCCAGAAAAGATAGTAATGCTCGTCGACCGCCAGAGACCATAGGAGGATCATTCCCGGAAGGAAGCCGGCTCCATCCTGGGTCAAGGTCAGCGCGTAATTCGTGTACTGAAAGAAATTGCCAGCCGTTTTCCAAGCGATAAGCGGCTCGCCGACATGGCCCTTGAAATGTGCCAGCAGCGCGACCGAAAGCACGATGTACAAAGGCGGCAAAATGCGCATGGCCCTTCGAAAGTAGAAGTTGCCCAGATCTATCGAGCCGGTCTTCTTCCATTCGCGCTGAAAGAGGGTGGTGATCAGAAATCCGCTGAGGAAAAAGAAAGCGGTGGTGGCAAGCTCGCCGGGAACGTGCGGGAGTATCTCCGCATGGAAAATGAAAACGATAAGGACTGCCAGACCTCGAATGCCATCAAGACCAGGGATATTAGTTCTTCCGGCTAGCGCCGGTTTGCTGAGGCCTGGCAACGTCACGCTTTTCTAAAAAGCAATTTAGGCGCCATACAAGCCGCTTGGGAAAGAACGGCCACTTTGGACGCGAAGTCGGCTAACGGAAGGGGCGCTCGGACCATAATGAACTAGAAGTAATGCTTGCTAAACGACGCGACCTTCATCACGCAGTCCCACCGCGCTTGTCGCGCATAAGCATGCGCACCGTCCTAACGGCGCCTTTTTTCGCCTTAGCCGTATTCTCGATTGCGCAATCGCAGCAAAGTTCCCTGACCACGGCGCAATCGCCCCTCCCACAGGGCCCACCGAATACAACGCCTCAAGGCGTAACCCCGTCCCCAGTACAGCCTCTGCCTGTCGCAGAGCATCCCCTTCTCAACTCCCCTCGGTTACAAGCTCTCCGCCAATATGTGGCAAACCATCCGCTTACGCTTGCGGACTGTGTCGCAATCGCGCTTTACACGAGCAGGGCAATGGCCTCGTCCGTCACTGCGCTCCAGCAGGCGCAGGGCGTCACGGGAATCGCGCGAGCCGCTTTGAACCCTACGATCGGTGTGAACTCTCAGCTAACCTACTTCGGACAGAAAACGGCCTTTAACACGGCTCTGCTGACCGGCAAGCAGCCCGGCCAGGAGTTTGTGATCGTGCCTCAATACAATCCGGTCTACACCGCCGCGTTCACCCTCCCTATCGACATCACCGGAACCCTTCGCTCGGCCGCCAGCCAGGCCCAATTTAACGAAGTTGCCGCCCGAATCGACGTGAACCGGGTGCGTAACGACATCATCGCTTCCGTGAAAAGCGGTTTTTATAACGTCTTGCGTGCGCAGGCGCAACTCAGCGTGGCTACCGACAACATCAATGTCTCGCTGACAAGGCTCTCCGACGCAAACAAGAACTACGCGGCAGGCACTTCGCCGTATTTCGACGTGCTCAGTTCCCAGCGAGACCTGGCCGATGCCCAGCAGGCGCTGATCGTTGCCCAGGGACAGGTGAGCTCGACCCTCGCCACGCTTAAGAACACGATCGGTCTCGACCTGGAATCCAAAGTCGAGATTTCCGATAAGGACGCCGTCGAATATCCCAACGGTGTTCAGCCCGGCCCGCAGGGGCCGTTCGATGCGGTCCAAAAGGTCACCCCGCCCCCGGGAAACGGGGAAGAGCCGCAATATGCGCCTAACGCCAACTTCACCCCGCTGCCAGCCACCGATCCGCATATCGTTAAAGACGATTTCAACTTCGGGCCTGAGTACCAGGCCGTCCTCGACGAGGCGTTGAAGACCAGGCCTGAGATATTCGAGGCGCAGGCGAGAGTCACCGCCGCCGACAAGGGGCTCCTTTATGCTCAGCGCAGCGATCTGCCCTCGATGTCCTTCTCGCTTCAGTACATTAACACGCCGCACGCGGCGGGTTTCACATTGGCCAACCAGGAAGTCGCCACTCTGGGAATCAATATTCCCATTTACGACGGTGGTCTCGAGCAAGAGTCCTTGCGGGCGGCCAAGGCAAGCGTAGCCCAGGCGGAAGTGAACCGTCGGCAAACTCACGACCAGGTTCAACTTGATGTCCAGCAGGCCTACATATCGCTGGTTCAAGCCCGCAACCGCGTAGCCGTATCTAACGCAGAGGTTGCACAAGCCATGGAGTCGTACCGCCTCGCCCGCGTTCGCTACAACGCCGGAATGTCGGTCCAAGTGACCGCTTCACCGGAACTTGAACTGATTAACGCACAAACGAGTTTAGTTCAAGCACGCACCGATCAAGTGAACGCTCTTTACGATTACAACAACGCGAGGTCTCAACTGGACCGCGCAATCGGGCGCTACTCCTATATGGGGGTTGGTCCGGGGTATTCGGCTCCGCCTAGCGAGAAGGTCGTCGGCGACGTCAAGTGACGTCGCAAAAGCGGTACGCTTTCGGGACGTGAAGGCCCTCTGCACGTTAACCCTCGCTTTGGTCGCCGGCGCCTCTTTTTGTCAAGGGGTTGGGGACACTGTAGGCGCGCCGGGGCAAATCGCTTCCGCCCCAGGCGTTCGCGTCATCCAGAAGTTGGGCAGCCAGGTCCCCATTCAGGCTGAGTTCAAGGACGCAAACGGAAATCTTGTTCGATTCGGCCAAGAGCTTACAAGCAGGCCTGCGATCATTCTCCCGATCTTCTATCGGTGCCAAGGCGTGTGTGAGATGGAGACTCAAGGTCTGCTGACCGCCCTTCCCAAACTCGATATGAAGGTTGGCCGTGACTTCGACGTTATCGTGCTGAGTATCGACCCCCAGGAAGGGCCGGCCCTCGCGAAAGACAAGATGACGACTTCCTTGGCGATGAGCCCGGCGTTTAAGGGCACAGACGCCGGTTGGCACTTTCTCACTGGGTCGATCGACCAAATTCGAGAGGTCACGGACGCACTCGGTTTCTTTTACACCTACGATGCCAAAGACGACGTCGTTAACCACCCGGCGGGCCTGATGTTCCTAACTCCACAAGGTAGAGTGTCGAGCTATATCCTCAACCTTGGATTCGGCAAGGAGCAGCTTGAAAAGAACCTGAGGATAGCGGCGAAGAATACGGTTGGGGAAAGAACCGCCGATTCCTATTTTGGCTGCGTTCACACCGATCCGATTACCGGCCAACGGAGCATCAACATTCTTCGCTTCCTCTCCCTATTCGCGCTCGTGTTTCTATGCGGCGTGGTCACATTCATCGCCTTTTTGAACAAGGCCTCAAAAAGGATATCCTCGGGATCGATCGTAAGCTAATTTCCGCGCGGTGGGCGATCGCCGCCATCTTCCTGCTTAACGGGGCTCTAATCGGGGGCCTGGTCCCTTATTTCCCATACGTCAAGCAGTCGCTGCACTTATCGGATGTCGACCTCGGCATCTCCCTCCTGTTCAGTCCCCTGGGAGCCGTGATAGCGACGCCTATGCTGGGCAGGCTTATTGGGCGCTTTGGCAGCAAGAATCTCGTGCTTGCCACCACCTTCTTCGTCTGCGTCTCGTCCCCACTCGCGCTTGCCGCGCCGTCGGTGTGGCTATTTCGAGCCGCCTTATTCCTTTTTGGCGTCATGAACGGCAGCCAGGACACCAGCATGAACGCGCAAGCGATGATCATCCAGCATCGATATCCCAAACCGATCGTTTCCGCCACCCATGGATGTTGGAGCATTGGCGGCTTTGCCGCTGGCGGAGGCGTGGCTGTCGCAGCCCGGTTTGGGCAATCCCCACTCATTCACACCTTGTATGTCAATGGGGCAATCATGGTTCTGATCTTTATTGGAGTCAGGTTCTTACTGCCGCATGAGCCCGACGATGTGATTTCAGAGCCAGCTTTTGTCCTGCCGCAGGGTCCTGTGTTGGTGGTGGGGCTTCTGACAATGTGCGCGTTTGCGGCGGAAGGCGCCGCTTACGACTGGGTTGCCGTCTTCTTCCGCACCGTCTTGAATACCACTCAGTCGTTGGCGGCAGGCGCGTTCGCCTGTTTCGGTGTTGCGATGGCTGGCGGCCGGCTGCTTGGCGATCTCGTCGTACACAGGATAGGAAATCGGCGGACGCTGCTATGCGGCGCCTTAATCGGCGCCGTCGGCATGATATTGGCCGTCTCAATGAGAAGTCCCGTGACCTCGGCCGCAGGGTTTATCGTTTGCGGCCTCGGGCTCTCCAATCTGGTGCCAATCCTTTTCCGGGCAGGGGGAAGCGTGAATGGAGTTGCTTCAGGGACGGGCATTGCCGCCGTAAGTTCGTGCGGCTACGCCGCGTTTTTGCTTTCGCCACCGTTGATCGGCCTCATCGCCGATCGCACCTCCCTGTCCGTGGCGCTTGCGTCGGTTGGTATGATTGTGCTCTTCGTGGCCGGCTTCGGCCCCCGTGCCCTGAGGCACACCAGCTTGCAATAGTCGCTAAACATCTGCAAAGCTGACTGCGTCACACTACAAAGAGAATTGAACGCTTCCATGAGAAATCTGCGCCTCGCCACCGTCTTGGTTTTTGCCCTTTGCGCTTTTGCCGCATCCGCCCAGCCCGGAGCGATACGCGCGCTACAGCCGCTTGTCGGAGTCTGGATTGGTAAGGCCCAGTTTGCCAGTAAGCGACCTGAATTGGCCGATCCCATCGACTGCATGATGAGAGTGACGGCCGTCCTGAAGGGGCATTATTTTCACTGCGAGCAGACTCTCTTGATTCCAAATCAGCCGTCCGACACGCTCATGCTCCTTACTTTTTCGCCGACCGCCGGACTTTTCGAAGCCTGGTCGTACAACGAGAACAGTCCGGGCGCCCGCCTATTAACCGGCACTCTCGAGCCAGTGGTGGTCGATAAGGGCAAGACCAGACCTTTTGACCCGACGGTCGACAAGCCAGACCCGGTTACACATGAGCTTCCCCCCATGGAACAGCATTTGACTCTGACCAGTTTGCCTGAGTACGCGAACGGCGAAACGATCGCATACCGAGAGTATTACAATTTCACCGATCGCGATCACATCACGATGACCTACTCGATTCGCAGGCAGGACGTCTGGCAGGAAGTCTATGTCGCCAATTACGCTAGAAAAAAGCAGTGAGTTTAGGGCTTGACGCACAACTCGATGTGCGACGGGAACTTCGTGCTACGCATCAAGCGAATGATGGCCTTTTGAAAATCGTCCGGCGTCGCGTGGTAAATATCGACGAACTTGTTCGGGTTTGGGTCGACCAGCGGGAACCAACTGCTCTGTATCTGGACCATGATTCGGTGCCCTTTCAAAAACGTGTGACACACGTCGTTTAAATGGAAATCGACCGCAGTTACGGCTCCAGGTATGAACGGCTCGGGCGCCGAGTAGCTGTTGCGAAACTTGCCGCGCATAATCTCCGCCCGCACCAGCATTTCGTAATTTGCCATTGGAACGACCTGTCCAGCAATGTGGTTGTCAGGCGCATTTGGAGGCAGCACGTCGATCAGCTTTACGACGAAATCCGCGTCGGTTCCGGTCGTCGAGGCGAACAGGTCGACCTTGACCGGACCCCAGGTTGTCACGGCAGAATCCAACGGGGTGGTTTCGTAGGTCAGCACGTCGGGCTTGGCTTCGTTGAACCGCTGATCGGCGATCATGTACTCGCGTGGCCGCTCCCTAACCGGCTTTTCTGTGTAATCCGTTGGGTGGAGGGGGTCGTTCACATAGCTGTCTGCCGCTTCGTTCTCTGCCTTAGGCTTTTCCCACGTGAGGCCTTTGCCAACGTTTAGGTAGAGGTTCTTGTGGTTCGCCTTAGGCGGCCACGAATCGAAAGAGTCCCATTTGTTAGCGCCGGTCTCAAACATTAGCGCTTTGGGTAGGTGCGGATCAGGGCCTCCGCGCAGGTAGTGGTCGAAGAACGGAAACTCGACGGCCTCGCGAAAGTAAATGCTGACGTCCGAGCCAAAGTCGATATCCCCAAAGGTGCGGCCCGTCGAGCGTGCCCATCCACCGTGAAACCAGGGCCCCATCACGATTGAGTTATCGATCCCAGGGTTCAGCTTGTCAATCGCCTTGTACACGTTGAGGGCGCCGTACATGTCCTCCGCGTCGAAGAATCCTCCGACCGTCAATACCGCGCAGCGAATATTCTTCAGGTGGCTTTCTAGGGTTCGCCGTTGCCAGAAGTCGTCGTAGATTCCGTGGTCCATCACTTGGTTCCAGAAGACGTTGCCCAGCATGTATTCTTTAGTCAAGTTGGCCAGAGGCATTTGACTGAGAAACCAGGCGTATTCCCCATCCTCGCCCCGATCGATTCGGGGCATATTGAGGTGCTCGCCTGGCCCCTTGCGACGCTGGCCAAACCAAATGTCAAAGTTGAAGGCGTCCTCCATGAAGAACGCGCCGTTATGGTGGATATCGTCGCCCTTGAAATACTCGGAGACGGGCGCTTGGGGCGAAATCGCCTTGAGGGCGGGATGCGAGTTGATGCCTGCACAAGCCGCGTAAAACCCTGGATACGAGATGCCAGTGACCCCTACCGAGCCATTGTTCCCCTTCAGGTTTTTTACCAGATAGTCGATCGTATCGTAGCAGTCCGTGCTCTCGTCGATGTCGCTCGGGTTGTACTTGCCGCCACCTTCCGGGCGCACATCCATAAACTCGCCTTCGGAGTGGTTCTTGCCCCGAACGTCCTCGAAGGCGAAGATATAGCCGTTCTCGATGAACTTGTGCGAGCCGCTAAAGGACTTGTACGTGTCGGGACCGTACGGGCCGGCGCTATATGGGGTTCTCTCTAGAAGAATGGGCGAGCGGCCATCCGCGTTCTTCGGCACGTAGGCGTTGCAGTACAGCTTGATCCCATCGCGCATCGGAATCATCATTTCGACCTTGTTGTAAAGGGTGCGCACCTCGGCGACGGTTATCGGCGTCGTCGGAGATTGCGGTCCAATCGGATGAAAGGGAAAGATCGCACACGCAAAAATCAGGAACATGGATGTTAAACAGGCTCTCCGAGCGCCAACGCTGATTGTGCATCAAGCCAAACGAAAAGTGCCAAACTCAAAGCATCGCACATTCCATCACGGTACGCTGCCCTGCCAAGATCAACGAAACCCTATCTGTTGGCGCTCCTGATTCAAAGGGCTACCATCCAATCGAAACCACCTTTCAGGCGGTCGGACTTTACGATAATCTGACCTTGACCACCGCGGTCGAGAACACCTTTCGGTGCGACGTTGAACTCCCGGGCGCTAACACCGTGGTTAGGGTTTGGAATCTTCTCAGGGAGTTGGTCAAGCTGCCGCCCATGGCTGTCCGGCTAGAAAAGCATATTCCCGCCGAAAGCGGCCTCGGCGGCGGCAGTTCTGACGCAGCGGGATTTTTACGCGGCGCCGAGCGTCTCTCCGGCTGCAAAATCGATGGTAAGGCCTTGGCGGAAGTGGCCGCGGCAGTCGGCGCAGACGTCCCCTTCTTCTTGGTTGGAGGGCGGGCCGAGGGCCGGGGTTACGGGGAAGTGCTAACCCCCCTGGCCGATCAGCCTGAGAGATGGCTCTTGATCGTTATGCCCAAGGTCGTTTGTCCCACCAAGGCCATGTACGCGAAGCTGGACGCGGCTGGGAGGCCGCGTAAGGTCGGCAACGACTTCGAACTCGTGGCGCCGCGCGAATGCCTGGACTTGATCAAGCGGCTACGGGATCTGGGAAGCGTTCGGGCAGGTCTGACCGGTTCCGGCTCAGCGTGCTTCGGATACTTCGAATCTCGAAGCGCAGCCGACGTCGCCGGAACCAGGTTCCCAGGAATGTGGCGAAGAGTGGTCCAAACCATCACAAGGGCTGAGACGATTTCGTGAGTATTGGATCGATTGGGACATGGCTCAGTTCGCTACACAATTAGGTCCATGTGCTCGCAATACCGCTTGAAGAGGTTGTGCGCCGCCGGATAACAAGAGTGGGGCGACATGAAGTGTGCGAATTCGAAGGTGATGATCTTCTCCGCTACATCTTTATGGGTATCGAGCTTGAACCGAAGGTAACGCCAATCCGCGGGCGGGAACTTGATCGGCATGTCCCGATCAAAGGTTTCTAAGTTCGACCAGATCGTGACCCCATGCTTCTTCCCCAACTTTGCTATCCCTTTGGTGAAATTCGGCAGTTCCTGGTAGTGCACCTGGCCATCCTGGAACGCGCAAATGTCGAACGAGCCCTTCGTCTCCGAGAAGATCCTATCCCAATGGTCAAATGATTCTTCGAGGGTGAACCCGGCTGCCCCAAGCTGCTTTGATCCCTGCGGATAAGGCGAGATCAACACGGGCAGTTGCTTAGCCGCCTTGCAATGCGCCCCAAGCTGGTTGAAAATCTCCACGATGTGCGCGTCGTCCTTGCCAGTTTCGTGGCACATGTACCAACCCTTGAAGGCAGGCGAATCCCCATATCGTTCGACCACCTCGTCGATGAACTTCAAGTTAAGCTCGATCTCCTTCCAGTAAGTTCGGCGGATCCAATAGTAGCCCGAATCGTACAACCCAAGGAAAAGGCCGATATCGAACTCCTCGGCAAGGTCGAGGAACATTCGTGCGAGGTCTTCATGGACCGGCAGGAGATCGGGGATACTCCGCGCCGGAAATACACACTTGTTCTGATATCCGGCTCGGATGATGATGACGGTGTCGATCCCAATGCTTTGGTAAAGCGCGAACTCGCGCCGCCAATCCTCGCGCCCCCAGTTCTGCGAAGGGATGTCGTGAGTGATCTCGTCCAAAAAGGTGCCCGTGATTCTTGGCGTCATCTGCCGATTTTGGCACGTGAAGGTGGAAGGTGAAAGGTTGAAAGTGAAAGGTTGAAGGTGAAAGGTTAAGAGTGAAAGGTGGAGGGTTGAAGGTGAAGGGGTTGAAAGCGAAAGGTGAAAGTGAAAGGTGGAGGGTTGAAGGTGCAGGTTGAAAGTGAAAGGTAAAGCGTAAAGGTTGTCGTGGTTTGCTCTGATTTTTCTTCCTATGTCCTTTCACCTATTACCTTTCACATTCAAACCTTTGCACCTTCCACCTTCCACCTTTCACCCTCCACCTTCCACCTGCACTTCCAACCTTTCGCCAGGATGAAAATCCAGCTTAATTGACGGGTTCATTTAGGTTCAAGGTCAGATATCCTGAACCTGGAGAGTTTGTTCATGATGGGGAAACGAATTTGCGCGTTAATCGCGCTTGCACTTTTGAGCGGTTTTGCTTTTGGGCAGCATCGGCCTCTTCCCAACTCGTTCGTGGACTATCGCGTGCGTTCAGTCGGGGAATTGGTTGATCAGGTCAAAACCGACCAGGCGGTCCGAGACCGATTTCAAAGGCACTTCGCGATGTCGGAGGAGGACCTAATCAGCTTCCTTTCGAGCCTCCACGAGACGAAGCTTTCCCAGACGCAGGTGTTCACCGTTTACAGCGTGCCTCCCAGCGGATACGTTAAGGCTCATTTGCAAAAGATCAAAGCTGGAACCCCAATTTTCTCGGATCGGAATGATAAGCCGGTTCTCCTCGTCGAGTGTGGAAACCCCCTGAGTCAGGGGCCTTCCAACCCGACCGTGCTTTCGGCGACAAGGGTGCACGGCGCCCTTGGCGATACCCACGATGAGTCGATTGCCGAACCAACCGCGGCGCCCCCGGTCGCTGCGGTTTATACGCCTTCTGTGCCTGAAGTCGAAGCCCCGGCCCCTGCCGCGCCCGTTGCTTCCGCCCCGGTGGCAGGCCACGTCGCCGCAAGCGGAGGAGGAGCGCCGTGGTTGCTCCTGGGCGCCGTCCCGTTTGTATTCCTCCACGGAAGCCACGGGTCCAATCACGGACATCAACCAGTTCCCGAACCCGCGAGCTTTGTCGCCCTTGGTCTGGGCGCGGTGTATCTCGTGCGGCGCAAGGTCGCTAAGAAGAAGCTCTGATCTCGACCAGCCGTTCGCTTGGCTCCGCGTTCAGGCTTTCGTGACCGTGAATGGTGGGTGTAACGATGTTCTCTATTCGTACTCCGAACTTTCCGGGCAGATAAATCCCCGGCTCGATGCTAAAACACTCGCCGATGTCCAGCGGTTGGGTCGCCCCTTGCACAATGTAAGGCTCTTCGTGCTCGCGAAGTCCAATGCCGTGGCCGGTGCGGTGGATGAAGAAATCGCCGTATCCGGCTTTCGCGATGGCTTCACGCGCCCCACGGTCGACTTCTTCGGCGGGCACGCCCGCTTTGATCTTGGCCCGTGCCGCGCGTTGAGCTTCGTAGACTGCCGCATAAACCCGGTGGGCTTCTTCCGAGACTCGGCCAAGGCTTACAACGCGAGTCGTATCGCTGTTGTAGCCTTCGACGGAGCAGCCAAAATCGCAGAGCAGGACGTCGCCTTCCATGATCGGGGTGTCGTCGCTTTCATGGTGCGGCTCGGCGCTATTCGAGCCGGCCGCGATGATACAAAACGTTGGCTTTCCGCCCGCGCGCTGCATTTCGTTCCTTAATATCCCGTCGAACTGAAGCTCGGTCATACCAGGCTTCAACTGCTTCAGGGCGGGCTCTAGAGCAGCGTCTGCGATATGGGCTGCCGTTCGCAGCAAGGCAAGCTCATCCGCGTCTTTCTTCCTCATCAATCCGGAGAGCATCGCGTGACCTGACTTGAAGAGGGCGGCGGGCAAAGCCTCTTGCATGGCGATTACCATCATCGCGGGCATGAATCCGTCGACATACAGGATGCCCGACCGAAGGTTCCACTCCTCGGCCAGGGTTTGAAAGAGATCCATCGGGTTCTCGGAATCGTTCCAAGTTCGAACATCGCCAATTCCGCAACGCTTCGCTTTGGTTGCCGAAAGTGCAGGGCAAATCAGGACGACCTCGCCGGTCACTCGGATGGCCAGGGTCAGAAACCGTTCGTATCCATCCTCGGTAAACCCTTGCAGGTACTCCATGGAAACGGGGTGCGAAGCGAAGAACGCATCGGCGCCGCTCTCCCCCAGGCTCAGGGCAAGGCGTTTGACTCGGGCTGCCAGGTCTCGGACCAACATTCGAGTTAGTATACGTTAGCGTGAGAATGAGGAAGCCTGGAACATCCGATGAATCACCAGGTTGCTTTGAGGCCTAGTGTGGAATCGCTCCAATTGTGATCCCGTAAGAGAGCCATTCATGATCCAAGAACACGCGCTGCGCAAAATCGAATTCTTCATCCATCGCCATAGCCCTGAAAAAGAAGCAAAGGCCATTCTCGACAACATACTTGCCGCCGCCAACCGAGGCTATTCCTATGGGGATTACATGGCCCGCGGCCACTTCGTGATCGCCCCTATCGAGGATTACGATTCGCGCTTGGACGCCGCATCCATGGAGTTGTACTGGGCTTTCTCGAACGAGTCGGAGGCAAGAAGATTCCTCATGCTCCTCAAAAACTACTTCGATAAGCGAGGAACGAGAGCCGACATCCTAGGTCTTGAAGGTTATGTGATTCGGTAAGTTGCAGGCCTTGGGCTTTGGGCCTTGGGCTTCGGGCATTGGGTGTTGGGAGTTAGGTCTTGGGCCTTGGGCCTTGGGCTTTGGGCATTGGGTGTTGGGTCTGGGTGACAGTCTGACTCGTCGGACTCTCCAAACAATTACCCACTCCTACCACCCAACCCCTAGCACCCAACACCTAACACCCAACACCCAACACCTAACACCCAACACCCAACACCCAACACTCAAGCCTCAAGACTCAAGCCTCAAACGGCCTTCCTCTTCCGATTCGATCGTCCCATCCGAGAGTCTTAGAATTCTGTCCGCCTCTGACAGCATGCTCGGGTCGTGAGTGACCATCACGAGCGATCCGTGCCCGCGGTTTGCGTTAAGCAGTTCCACCACATGGGTCCCGTTCTTGTGGTCGAGCGCGGCCGTTGGTTCGTCGGCGAAGATCACCTTGGGATGGCCGAAGAGAGCCCGTGCCACGCAAACCCTTTGTCTTTCGCCGCCGCTGAGTTCGTGGGGATGTCGGTGCATCTTGTCACCCATGCCGAGCCTATCCAAGAGGTCTTCTGGGTCCAGGACCCCGTTTCCCGGCCTCGCAGCCAGAGCCACGTTCTCTTTGGCGGTCAGGTATCCAAGCAGGTAGGGCTGTTGAAAAACGAAACCAAATTCCTTGAGGCGGAGCTTGCTGCGTGCTTCATCCGAAAGGATTGCCATATTTTGTCCGCGGTAGCGAACCTCGCCTTCGGTTGGCAGCTTCAGGCCGCTAAGCAGGTAGAGAAGGGATGACTTGCCCGAGCCCGATGGCCCCAAGATGCCGAGAAATTCGTTTTCTCGAACGTCTACATTGAGTTCGTGGCACGCATAAACTGCCCGCCCGTGATCCATGTACACAAGCGAGGCTCCGCAGGCCTGGATCAAACAAGCCTCCGTTCGACGACGCCGACCGGATCGAACTTGCGAAACCGCAGCCAAACGGTAAGGCTGGCAACCAAGAGGATCGACAAAGGAACTGGAATCGTGTATCGCAGCGCGACCGGATCGAGCGTTTGAAGGGCGTAAGCGTGCGGATGCATCAAGGTCTTGTCCGCGGCGATCAATAGCACGTAGGAACAGACGATTCCTAGGCACCACCCAAGTACAAGCACCCACATCGTTTCTCGCATCACACGCTGGAGAAGCTGCCGCTTTGTATAACCGATCGCTTGAAGAAGCCCAAATTCTACGAGTCGTTGGGACTGGTAGATATTGATGAGCATCCCCATCATGATCGTGATAACCAAAACGAGCACCCCTATCACCACGTCCAGGATTGCGTAAAGCGTTTGGAAGTTCTCTGTGGTCTCTTTCTCAAGGATGAAGTAGGCGAATACCAACGTTCGGTCGCCCTTGAAGGTCTTGACCGCCCAGCGGTCGAGGACGTCTTGCTGTTGAAGGTCGTGGGCGAAAATCATGAGGTTGTCCACTGGCGGAAAGTGATTTTCGCGCTGGTACTCGATATCGTCGAGCATCACCCACTCATTGGTGTTCGCGATGCCAACTACCTTGACTGTGTGGGGAGAGTAGTTATCCTGATCGGTGGGGGACAGCAACGTGGACCCAAGTTTGAGACCCAGGTTTCGCGCGACAGGCTCGCTGACCACCGCCTCAGGCTTTCCTTTTGTCGGAAGCCTTCCATCCAGCGACCTCGCTCCGAGGCGCTTCAGGAAATACTCTATATCGGGCCGGTTCATTCCGAGCACGATGAAAGGCCATTTCCCCACGATGCTCTTGACCTGGCACCCGCTTGCCCGGCACTTGACCACTCGCTCGATTGGCACCGGAGACTCATGTCCCAGCTTCGCCAGAATGTTCAGCGAGAGTTCGCCACTGCCCCGAGGCACCATGCCGAGGGAGTATTTGCTGTAACTGTAAGTTGTCCTTATGGAGAGGGGAATCGAGTTCATAAGCGCCACAATTCCCGCGATCAGGACTACCGCCAACATGATAACGCCGGTCAGAGGAATCGTGCGGCCCGCGTTGCGAACCAGATAGGTGGCGGCGGATAATGGCCGAATGCGGCCGTTCTTTGTGCGCGATGGGGGTGGGTCTGCGATCAACTACTCAATTGTCTACGGTAACGAATGAAAAGTTCCTGCCCTACGCGCTCATGACTAAGAAGTTCGTACGCCTGAATCCTATCCCGTGGCAGAGGTTCGCCGCCGGCGTAAGTGGGCAACCCTTCGCCGAGCTTGATTTTAGGGGCCTGGGTGAGAAACAGCTCGTCGATTAAGTCTAGGCGGAGTAAGGAGCCGTTGAGACGGCTGCCGCCTTCGACAAGCAAGCGTTCCACGCCATGTTCCTGTCTCAAAACTCGAAACGCTTCCTTGAAATCGTTAGTGAGCTTTACGAAGGGTTTCGGGACAGAAACTCCGGAAGGGCAAATGACAAAAGCCTTTTCAGGGGCATCAGAGAAGAACCGCACCGAATAGTCCAAAGCGCCCGTCTCCGTGGCGACGATCCGCGTTAGGTTGGCGGGATACCAAAGCTTTGGCGTACTGCGCAGGTTTCCAGCGCCAATCAAAACCGCGTCGGACGCGTTCTCAAGGCCGCGCATCGTCGCGTGATCGGTGTCGGATCCTAAATCCTGAACAGGCTCGTTCGCGTCGCCGGTCACCGTCTTGCCATCGATGGTGGCGACCATGTTGATAAAGGCGTACGGCCGCTCTGAGGGAGCGGCCGGAAATGTGATATCGGAGTAGACGTTTAGCGGGATGTCGCTCTCTCAGCCTCCATCGCCTTCTGGAGCGCCCTGTATGGCTGCTCGGCGTAGCGCTCGCCACCGATGATGAACGTCGGGACGTTAAAAACGCCCGAATCGTAGGCAGGGTCGTCGAAACCGACAATCTTGTCCTTGAACTGCCTCTCGGCGATCGCCTTCACCATCGCGGGGACGTCTTTGACGATGCCCACCGCCAATCCTTCTAGCACCTCGGGCTCGTTGATGTTTTGTCCCTCCTCCCAATACGCGCGGTAGAGCTTTTCCACCAATTGGTTAGCAACCCCTTCGGTCTTCGCGTATTCCACCGCTTCATGGGCGTTGTGCGTGCGCATGTGATAGGGACGGGTGGAGACCGGCGCATCCATGCCCTCTGCGGCATAGGCGAGATCCATTCTCGTCGGCGTCTTCGGTTTTCGCGGATCGCCTTCAGGGGCGGGGGCGGAGCCGGCAGAAACGACCCATTCCAATTCGTCGGGGAAGAGCTCGTAGCTCAACCATTCGACCTCGACGCCGAAATCCTTCTCGAGCCTCTTCGCCTGAAATAGCCCGATCCAGCACCATGGGCAAATAAAATCGTGTGCAACTGGTATTTTCATTGTTGTCCTCGCATCTGCCTACGCTAAAAAAAGCCTTCTGATTTCGGCATCCTCTCCATAAGCCTGGCGACTCCTTCCATCGGCTTCATCCGGCCGCGAATCACATTCTCCACCGCCTCAAAAATGGGGGTCGGAACCTGGTGCTTCCGGGCCAGAACCAACGCCGCTTCGCTGGTGGGTACGCCTTCGGAGACCTGGCCTACCGCCTTAACCGCATCATTGAGAGTCATGCCCTCGCCGATCATCCTGCCGACCCGATAGTTTCGGCTCAGCGTGCTCACTGCGGTGGCGAAGAGGTCTCCCACGCCGGCCACCCCCATGAAGGTCTCGATCTTCGCGCCCATGGCGAGGCCCAAAACCGTCATCTCATGCAGCCCTCGGGCGAGCAGGGCGCCTTTCGTGTTGTCGCCAAAACCCAACCCGTCGGACATTCCCGCGCCTATCGCGAGCACGTTCTTTAACGCGCCCGCAAGCTCGACTCCTACAACATCTTCGCTTAAATAGATCCGGAAGCTATGGCAGAGGAAAGCGGTTCGAACCCGTTCAGCCGCCTCGGGATCCTTGAAAGCAACGACTGCCGCGGTAGGGATCTCCCTCACGATTTCGATCGCGAGGTTCGGACCGCTGAGTACTCCGGCGTTGGCCCCGGGCGTCACCTCCTGGGCGACCTCGGCGAGGGTGAGCGCAGTGCCCATTTCGAGACCTTTGGCCGCGACCACAAGGAGCGGATTCTCCTGCTCGACGCCCCTCAGCGTCTGCCGCACCGCGCCGGACGGCACCGCGACGACCCACATATCCGCCGGGTTTGCTTCTTCGATGCTTTCGGTGACGACCACGCCTTCCGGAATAACAAAGCCGGGTAGGTAGTGGAGATTCTCGCGGATGCGGCGCATGATCTCCACGTCCTCATGGCTGCGGCCCCAAAGGGTGACGTCGTGCCCGTTTCGGGCGAGCAGAATCGTTAAGGCGGTCCCCCAACTGCCCGCGCCAAGCACCGTCACTTTCATCGGAGTGAATATTACTCAGATTGGGTGTTGGGTGCTGGGTGTTTGGTGTTAGGTAACGGCTGGCGCGGCGGCGTCGAACTTCTCGAAAATCCGCTCTTTGATCACCTTTTCGAACCGTGCGACTCCCTCTTCGATCTCCGCGAAGCTGGTGTAGAGCGGCGAAACTCCGAACCGAATGTTGTCCGGGGCGCGGAAGTCGGGAACCACGTTCATTTCTTCGATCAGCGCTTTGTCGATCCTCAGCGCCTCTGGGTGGCCGAATGATATGTGCGATCCCCTTCTCGCCGAATCCCGTGGGGAGTTCAGGGATACGCCGAGGGGCTCGAGCCGCTCCTCCCATAGCTCGATGAGAAACTCGGTCTGTCGCACCGATTTTGACCTTATGCGGCTCATCCCAGCCTCGAGAACCATGTCCACCCCCGGCTCGATGCAGGCAAGAGATAACACCGGCGGGGTCCCCACAAGAAATTTCTTCACCCCTTCCCGCGGCTCGTATTCGAGGTCGAAGGAGAACGCGTTGCGCTGGCCAAACCAGCCCCAAATCGGACTTTCTAACTCTTCCTGAAGCTCTCGCTTAACAAAGAGGAACGCCGGCGACCCCGGCCCGCCGTTCAGATACTTGTAGGTACAGCCAACGGCGAGGTCGGCCCCTGCCGCCTTGAGATCCACCGGTACCGCCCCCACCGAGTGGCTCAAATCCCAAAGCACGGGCGCCCCGTGCTCATGGGAGAGGGTGGTAATGGCCGTCATGTCGTGAACGAACGCGCTTTTGAACGAGGTGTGAGATAGAGTGAGCAAAGCCGTGTGCGGGTCGAGACCGGCCTCTATGTCCTCGGCCGAGGTCGTCATTTTGTCGGGAGACATCACCACGCTCACGCTCCCATCCGTGCCCACCGCGCTGGATATCGCGTACAGGTCGGAAGGGAAGTTGAGATCGTCGGTAACCACGTTCGATCGCCAGGGTTCGAGCCTAAGAGCGCCAACAACAAGCTTGTAAAGGTTCACGGTGGTGGAGTCGGAGACGATGACTTCGTCCGCCTCCGCGCCGATGATCCTCGCAATTTTCGCCCCAATTCGTTCTGGGAGGCCATACCAACTCGACCAACCTCGAACAAGGCGCCCACCCCAACCAGCCTCCGCCTCATTCTTGAGGACCTCTCGCGCCGCCTTAGGCATCCGCCCGAGCGAGTTGCCGTCAAGGTAGATCAGGTCTGGATCGTCGATCACGAACCGGTCGCGAAAGGGGGCGAGTTCGTCCTGGGCGTCAAGCTGGGCCGCTGTCATTCACTTATTCTGCCTCATCCTCGTCCCGAAGCTCGCGGGCACGCTTGTTCCACAAGCGCCGTACCCAAAGGCAACCCAGGAGGTCGACCAAAGCGCCGAACCCGACTGAGCCGATCGCCATCTCCGCCACCCAGTTCATCGACGTAAAGACCCCGCCCCCGGATGGGTCGGGCGAAATGGACCGCGCCATCGCCCAAATCGCGGCGAAGGCGGCTAACAGGAAAGGGAAGTTCCAAGCGAAGAACCCCCAGAAGACCTTGGCGGGGAACCACTCCTCGCGCTCGGGCATCCATTTGCCCCGCTCGTTCCAGCGGTCCAACCGCTCGAGTATTCCCCCTCCCATAGAGCTGGACATACAATCAAGTTTGACTTACCTTGTAGGGTCAACCTGAGCCGAAACTTCATCTTATCTGACTTTGTCGAATGTTCTCGTTACAGATTCGCCGCTAGAGTTTGTCGTCGTGATCGTGAATTCGTTATCCGATTTCCAGTCAATCACCCAGGTTGTGGTTGTAGCTTTGGGCGGGGTCGGATTAGAGTTGATCGCATCCGCTCCTATTGATTCATTGGGATCGCTGGGCTTCTGCGCAGTCGCTTTTTGTACGCCAGAATTATTCAACGTTAAAGAATTGCCACTCAGAGAATACGTGCCATCCTCTTTAACGTCGACGCCGTTAATATCAGAACCCTTCTGAAAGGAGCCGTCCGCTTTGAACTCCCAGATTTCGGCCTTGGACTCCCACGGCCTTGGTTTTCCCTGTAAAGCCCATTCGCCGATGGGCGCTTTGGACTGTGCCTTGCATCCACATACCAGCACCAATAACAGTGAACAAACAATGGGGGAACTGTGCCTTATTCTCCGGGCCTTCATAGTGTCGTAACCTACCTAATCCAAGCGATTAAAATTATAACTGCCTATATTGGGAGCTACCGGGTCACCCTGACGAGGTTCATGCTCTCACCGGTTTTGCCATACGTTATCTCGAACTCCTCATCAGAAACCCATTTGAGCGGCCCTCCCCCCGCTAGGGGGACGAAGAACGCCGCGGATGTCACGCCCTGCCAGTGGCGAGCGATCATTGCATTTAGTGCAGTCACATCGCTTGATATATTCACGTCCTGAACCTGTAAATCAAGTCTGTCGTCCCCTCCGCTATACTTTCCGTTTTCGGTGACGTAGAGAGCCCTGCTCTCTTCAATATTTTGCTTATCCATAAACGTCGTCACCTTTAAAGTGAATGTCCCGTCTGAGTTGAAGCTAACCGCGGCGTCCCGGTAACCGGAGTCGTGCGTGGTCCAGTCGCCTTCGATTTGATGAGCGTGTCCGTGCCCGCAACCTAGCGCCGACAGAAGCGATATGAGGACGGCTAGATTCAAAATGCTTCTGACCCCCCGGACACCCCTGCTCCAACTGTTCAGCTTATCGACTGCCACTTTCCTAGCCTCACTTTGGGCGTTGCGCCTTGGCAGGCGGAAACAATGTCGAGAAAGTACGCCTCAGTTTTAGGCTGCATACCACTCTTGGGCCTCGGCTTCCGCGATCTTATTGAAGTGCGGCTTACGGGCGGCGTTCCAGTCGACCACGTCCACACGGCGTCCCAAAGCCTCTTCAATATCTGCGGCGAAGCAAAAAAGCTGTTTGAACAAGTTTAATCCTGCAGGCGGCGGGCCGAATTCGGCAAGGAAATCGAAATCGCTTGAGTTGGGGTCCCAGTCGCTTCGTAAGGCGCTTCCGAAAAGGCGTAACCTGGCAACGCCATACTTGCGGCATAGCGCCTCGATATCGCTTCTTCGGCTTTCTAGGACTTCAAGGGCATTCATGTGGCTGCCTGTTCACAATATAGCTGACTCGGCCGCCATAATCTATAGCATGGAGGCCATGAAAGCCTGAAACCAATTTCTTTTCATCCCATGTCGCTTGAGGATGGGTTAAAGAAAGCGCTCTAAGCACCCGGGAGCCGCGCAAACCTCACGAGCCGGGTGCCGGGACCGAAGAAGAAAGAGAAGCCTCAATCCAGCGCATGAGCAATCAAGTCCCAGGTTTGTGGTTATTTATTTAATCGGCTTTACGGCCGCAAACGTCATCGTCTGGTGGATGGCTCCGAATATGACGCTCACATGCTTCCTTATGACGACCATTGGATTCCTAATCTGTCTAGGGATCATTCTCACAAAAGAATGGCCTCGATGAACTGCGTGGTTTGCGAAGGGGACAATACCGTAAGACTATAGACTAGTTGATAACTAGATTAAACACATGACTACAATAGGCTCCTTTGAAGCGAAAACTCACTTGTCCACATTATTGGAGCGAGTCGCGAAAGGCGAGACGATTGTAATCACAAAGCACGGCAAGCACGTTGCCCGCCTTGTACCCCCCGAGAATCGGGAAAAGGGAATGAGCGTCGAAGAGGCGATTTCGGGATTGTTGGAGTTTCGAAAGAGCCACCGACTTAATTCAATGGAGATAAGGGAACTGATTCGGGAAGGCCAGGCAAGTTGAACCGGATATCTCTCGATTACCTCCGGAGTTTGATCCCTGCCCGATAATTTTCAAGTGCAGCTTTTTCCTTCAGCACAAACTCAGTCCGCCAGCCTTCTGTCGCGATAACCGCAAGTGCCTGTTCCTGAGTAGTTACGGCCTTTTTGGGATCGCCCGCGTAATTTTGGGCTAGGGCCATGTCGGAAAGGATTCTCCCTTTATAGGGGTAGCTTGAGGCGTTCGCGGTGGCAAGCATCTGCAGTGCTAAAGCCGTATCTCGCGCGCGGCGAGTCTTGATCTGATCTGAGCGCAATATGTAATCCGCGAGGGAGAACAGATTGGCTGGGTTATCTTTGTAGTCGGCTAACAGGTGCTGGCCGACCTGGTGGGCGCGGCCCTGATTCAGACCTATCAGCGCTTGATACTCGAGCTTGTCGGCGTCGGCGCTCGCCTCGGGCATGGAGCGCCGCATGTCTTCTGCGATAACCAGGGCGCCTTGATAGTTCCTGGCCTTCATCGCTTCGCTAAAGCGAAATGAATAAGTCACGTATTGTTCGCAATATCGGCCCGTGGCAGAGGCTATTACAGCCGAGTCCTGCCCGCCTTGAAGCAGCAGGTCTATGGCTTTTCCAAGGAAAACAGGCGACCCAGACCATGCTATGCGTCCATCCGCGTCGACAAGGATCGTCCAGGGCATTTCGCCGATCCTATTCTCCGTTGCCTTAAACCAGGCATTCGACATGGTCATGTTGATGTCATCCATTCCAACGCTGAAGGGGATTGGCGAGTCTGGGGCGTTGACGTATCGTTCGACCTTATCGACGGCGCTGGGCCACTTCGCGGTCGTTTTCGCCTCGTAGAAGTCGATTCCAACGAAAGCAACGCTGTCCTTGTACTTCCTGGCAAGTTTGGACAGGTGAGGCATCGCTTCAAGGCAGGGCTCGCAGGTCGTTGACCAAAACTCGAATACGTGAACCTTGCCCATAAGGGAAGTGACCTCCGGACCTCTTATCCATTTCTTGATCACTATTGGCGGGGCTTCGATCCGGGGATGATCAACTTGCACTGGAAAGCAAAGCGAACTTGTAGGGATGCCAAGCAACGCCGCAGCCCAAATGCATACTGAGTTAATCTTAAATCCTGGGAGCTTCCGAAGCATTGTCCTGATGGTAACTACCGTTTCCGCCTCACCAAGGTAAATGTTGGCTGCGCTAGGCATATAAAGAGTCGTCCCTGGGGACGGCCACAGGCCTAAAACCCTTCGTCTCAGACCCGGGCTCGTTCTCTAGGTTGAACCACCGCGTGGGCGTTGTGTTCTCCGGTGCGGTCGATCTCGTTCTTGCCGCGCTCTACCGCGTTCATCACCTTGGTGACGACGCCTTCGAGTTGGGTGAGAACGTCGTAGGCGTAGGTTTCCGCGCCCCGGCGCATTTGAACCGCTTCGCGGTCGGCCGTGTTTCGAATCTCTTCGGACTGAGCCTTCGCGAGCTTGAGTATTTCACTCTCGTGGACCATACGCTCTTGCTGCACGCGGGCGTGCTCCACGACCTTTTCCGCTTCTCGCCGTGCTTCTCCAAGAATGCGCTCAGATTCCTTTTTGGCTGCATCCATCGTCATCGTCGCGTCTTCGCGGGCGGAATCAACGATTCTTTCGGACTCCCGAACCGTCTGCACAGCCTGCTTCAGCTCATTCGGCAACGATGCCCTTATTTTGGCGATCTGCATCGAGATCTCATCCCGGTTCAACCCCCACACCATGGGGCCAAACGACTTGGGTTTTTCAACCGCCAACTCATTCAAATTATCTAACAAACGCAGGATGTCCACTGATCCTCCAAGCAACCGGCTTCCTGCCGGTAAGGCTTCTATTGTGACAAATCCGGACCCGGTTTGGCCCCAAATTCTTCACCAGTTTTCTAGCGGGGAAGCGCATCTTTTATGATAGCAGCAACTGATCCAGGAACGAGGCCTTCGTAGTTGCCTCCGAGGAGAGCCACCTCGCGCACAATGCTGCTGCTCAAGTAGCTGTGCTCCCACTTCGTCATTAAGAAGACGGTCTCGATGTCGCTATCGAGCCGCCTATTTACCATCGCCATCTGGAATTCGTATTCGAAGTCGGCGGTAGCCCTCAGGCCGCGAACGATCGACCGCGCCCCGAGGCCTTTCGCGTACTCGATCAGCAGCCCGGTGAAGCTGCTCACCTTGACGTTGCTGAGATGGCCAACGCTCAGGGTCAGCGCCTCGATCCTCTGCTCAGTGGTTAGGAGCGGCTTTTTGGAGCTATGGACCCCGACGGAAACGATGATTTCATCGAATAGCCGCGCCGCACGTTCGACAACGTCGATGTGGCCAAGGGTCGGCGGATCGAACGAGCCGGGATAAATGGCCAACCTTCGCATGGGGTGAATGTACCCGGGAGGGGTTGAGTGTTGGGGTGTTGACCGTTGAGTGTTAGGTGTTGAGTGTTAAGTGTTAGGTGTTGAGTGTTGAGGTCGGATTCGTCAGGCCAGTCAGACTTCTCAGGTCTACCGGCGGTCAAATTCCCAGTGTTCGCTCTGGCGCCGTCGGTGGCTTCCGTCGCTAACGCTTTCGGACCAGTCGCTCCCAGCGCCGGTCCCCGATAGGGAGTGAGCCCCTCCAAGCGAGCAGGTTGGGACCGAGTCGGCAGCGTTTATCTTGTACGCGCCGCCGGCGGGGCAGGCAGGAAGGGACGTGAGATAGGTCGGCACGATGTCGTCTGCCGTTACAGGCGACCCGGAATGGAGGTGCGCGTCCATGACGTATTCCTCTTTCGCCTGCTCGATTTGCCAGAGATTTTGGATGCAGGTCTTCGATTGAGACGCTGCACGCGCCCTCAAAATCGAGGGCATTGCGATGCCGAGCAGCAGGCCCACAATGGCGACGACCAGCGCTATTTCGATTAGCGTAAAGCCGGTCGATCTCGATCTCATGGCACTTGCATTTGCAAAGGCTGTGCCAATCCCGACCGCAAGACGGTATTAACGGAATAGCGGAAGGCGGGCCAGCCGCATTTTGGCCTGCTCGGCCATCGGGCACATAGGGAAGCGGTCTAGAAGCTCCCTGTAGGTCGAGGCGGCCTCTTTGGGGTCGTTCATACGCTCATACACGAGTGCCGTGCGAAAGAGGGCGGCCTCGATATCGGAAGATGAACTCTTCGGATTTCGCAAGACGCTTTCATAAAGTCTCCGGGCCACCGCTCCCTCGTCCGAGGCCTCGAGCGAGCGTGCGACTTTGAGCAAATGAACGCTCTTGATTGGCGTATCGATCGCGAGCAGAGAAATGAGAACAAAGCCGACGCTAGGGGCTTGTTCCTTCTGAATGATTCTTGGCAACAATCTCAGAAAGGCCCCGAGGCAATCCGGCTTAACGTTCCCGTCGCGAATGTTGCGCTGCATCCAGTTAAGAATCAAATTGGTGTCGTTGGGGTTGTTTACCGCCATGGCGCCCAACTCCGAACTAGATAGCAGCGTCCGGTCTTTCAGTTCGTGAAGCATGGCCTTTGCACGGCTTGCCGTGCGGCTATCGCGAGCCGGCCGCATGGCCGCGCAGATTCCAAAACCGGCTACCGCCCCAGCGATATGGGCCAGGTGGGCTACGTTGGACGAAGACCCGTGAACGAACACAAAGAGAAGGTCCATCCCCAGATAGTAAAGGCTGACGGAGATCATAGTCCAAGTCGACAACTGCCAACTGGCCGGCCCAATCCCCGAAATGAACTGCACCTCCCCGAACGGAAAAACGTATAGGGCTGCACCCAGAACTCCCATGATCGCACCGGAAGCGCCGACCAGATAGGAACCGCCGCCAAACACGGCCAGTTGGATCAACGCCGCCGCGATCCCTGCTCCAAAATAGATCAAAAGGAACTTCGTAGCCTTGAGGCGCCCTTCAACGGCAAAACCGAAGAGATATAGAAACCACATGTTTCCAAGCACGTGAAGCAGATTCTCATGAAGGAACAGGTGCCCTATCAAGGTCACCGGCGTTATATTTGAGCCGGTAAGGCCAACGCTGTGGGCGACGCCTGACCGGATGTGCCACGTTTGATCGACGGTAAGGGCGAACACCACCAGGTTGATCGCGATAAGCGAAATCGTCGCGATTGGCAAACTTTCCGGCGGATTTTTACTCCGAAGCGGCAGCACGTTATCATAGTGGGGTTGGCTGGCCTCATTGGTTCGGAATCGACTCCGCGCGCGGGTTGCAAACGCATGGCCCAAGGGTATGGCAAAGTGCCAGAATGAGCTATGTCTGCTCCTATAAGACCGAATGTGCGTAAGATGACGCCGTATTCACCCGGCAAGCCCATCTCCGAAGTAAAGCGCGAACTCGGTCTCGATACGGTCGTCAAGTTAGCGAGCAACGAGAACCCGCTTGGACCGTCGCCCAAAGCGATCTCGGCGGTCGAGGCGGCGGCCAAGGACATGCATCTTTATCCGGATGGGGCCGCATTCGATCTGCGCGCAGCCATTTCGCGGAAGTTTGGGTTGCCGGGGGATCAAATCGTGATGGGGAACGGTAGCGACGAGCTGATCCATTTCCTAGGCTTGCTCCTTCTCGGATCTCCAGAAGACGAGGTGATTGTCGGCGATCCCTCGTTCGTGCGCTACGATTCGGCCGCAGACCTGGCCCCGGCCACACTCGTCAAAGTGCCTTTGGATTCAAATCAGCGCCATGATCTAACCGCGATGGCTGCACGCGCGAGCGTGCACACGAAACTGATTTTCATAGCCAACCCGAACAACCCGACGGGCACGATCGTTCGGAAGCCGGAACTGGACTCCTTCCTAAAGGACCTGCCGGCACAAGTCACGGTGGTTCTTGACGAGGCGTATTTCGAGTTCGCCGCGGACGTGCCTGGATACCCAAATAGCGTCGAATACGTCAAAGATGGCCAACCGGTCGTTGGGCTGCGAACCTTCAGCAAGGCGTATGGGCTCGCGGGAATCCGCATCGGTTATGCCTTTGCGCCTGCCGATATTGCGGACGGCCTCGAGCGGGCGAGGGAGCCGTTCAACGTGAACAGCCTGGCCCAAGTTGCCGCTATCGCCGCCCTCTCGGACGAGGACCACGTTCGGCGAACAGTCGAGAACAACCGGCTAGGAATGGAGCGAATGGTCACGTGTCTTCACGAGCATGGAGCAAAGACCTGGGAGAGCTTTGGAAACTTCGTATACGCCGACCTTGGGCGCCCTTCGGCGCCCGTGTATCAGTCCCTTCTTAAGGAAGGAATCATTATTCGTAGCGGAGATGTTTTTGGCGCGCCCAACTGCGCACGAATCACCGTGGGAACGGAGGCAGAGGTTAACGCCTTTATCGAAGCGCTAAACAAGGTCATGGACCCGAGTCTTCTCAGCGTCGCAGCCCACTAAACCCAGGTGCTTGCGCGTCTGAAAATCTTTTCGGTCACAGGTCTTCGCAGGTGGGCAAAAACGAAGTCCGGCCACCCGGTCATGAAATCTAAATCGTAATCGTCGGGAGCGCCTATCAGCACGAGAGGGATCGATTTTGCGACAGGATGCGCCATCTTCTTCAACGCGAATTCTTCGTAACCGGCGATCTTGTGAGGTTCGTTGAGCGTGGCTACAAGGTCCACAAAAATTAAATCGGCCCCATCGCAATCGGAGAGAGCCGCATCCGCGTCCTTATGGACGGCGACGGTATCGTCGGGAGGAAACGCGGAAGGCGATCTCGCGGCCTCCACGATTTCCTCGTCTTTGGTCAAAACTACATACTTCATTCAGGTTTTGTTTAGTGAAAATACGGTTCAAAAGGCCCATTCGCGCTCTCCTTTGCAAAAACCGCTAAAACAGCCGAACCTTTCACCCGTCCGAAAGGTATCAATTACATAGAAGAATCACAAAAATTCGTGGAGAATGGTGTTCGCGCGACGGAGCGCCGAACCTGCCGAAAGGTCTGCAAATTGTCCCGAAAAACCGCACGGGCGGGAATCTTTTAACTTTCATAGTGGTTTAAAAAAGTAAGCGCCAAAGAAAGGGAGGGAATTAAGATGCAGGAAACAGAAATTTTAGAAGAAGCTCAAAGAGACGGAAACGACTTCCGGCGCTTCGAGAGCATGATGACCTCGACCGAAAGGCGTGCCTACAGCATGGCCCTGCAACTTACGCGGAACCCAAGCGATGCGGAAGATTTGGTTCAGGACACTTACGTTAAAGCTTGGCGAGGCTTTGACAGCTACATTCCGGGCCGGCCGTTTCTCAACTGGCTGCTCAGGATTATGCAACGAGCGTATCTTGACAGCCGCAGACGGGAGAACCCGATTCGTCGCGCAGAGTCGCTCAACTCGATGATCAGCCCCTCCGACGGCGAAGTTCAGGAACTGCCGATTCAAGATCAGGGCCCCGGCCCAGACGATGAGGTGATCCATGCCGAGTTCAGCGCAGAGCTAAAGAAGGCTCTCAACGAACTGCCCGACGTATACCGCAACGCGATCGTCATGTGCGACCTGGAAGGCTTGAGCTATTCGGAGATTGCCGAGATCCAGCGAACCACAATAGGCACGGTCCGCAGCCGTATCCACCGAGGCCGCAAGTTCCTGCGCGAAATCGCGCAACGAAACGGGATTTTGCTGCCGAAGAATCTCTGACCAGTCGGAGTGATCAAGTGTTGAGTTTTGAGTGTTGGGCTTCGAACGCCTTGGCCATGAGTTCAGCGTCCCGATTCTCATAACGTAACACTCAACACTTAGCGCTCGACCCCTGGCCTAGTTTAGACCCTCAAGTCGATAACCTGGCCCTTGCCTTCCAACTCGCGCGTGAGTTCTTCCGCCTGTTGCTGCTGACCGTCGAGCGACTTCTTGAGCATGAGCATTTGAAGTTGCGTGCGCTTGTTATCCACACTCCCCGTTTGAAGAAGAGCCTGTGTCGCATCGGAGGCGCCAGTGCTGGAGATGTTCATTCCCAGTATTGTTATCGGGATTTCGGCCTCTTTGTGTAGGTTGCCCTAGCAGAGGAAAATAGGTGGCAGGAATAAGAAACACGAAAAGGGTATCCCGTCTCCAAGGCCCAAACCTACACCCAACACCCAACACTCAACTTCCAACACCCAACACCCAACACCCAACACCCAACACCCAACACCCAACACCCAACACCCAACACCCAACACCCAACACCCAACACCCAACGCCCAACGCCCAACGCCCAACGCCCAACGCCCAAGGCCCAAGGCCCAAAGCCCAACACCCAACACCCAACACCCAACGCCCAACGCCCAACACCTAACACCTAACACCTAACACCTAACACCCAACACCTAAAGCCCAAAGCCCCAAACTGGTACACTGACCTCGTGCGCGAAAAGAAGGTTGGCAAGCCTGCCTGGTTCAAAAACACCTATTTTTGGATAGCGGGGATTCTTTTCATTCTCAGCATCGTTGGCCTGCCGTTTCTTGGCGGAGACAGCGCGATCCGCGACCCTGGCCAGAAGCGAGAGAATGGGTTGGCTCTACTATATTTCTGTGGGGCGATCATTATGCTGGTGAACGGATGGCTAAGTCACCGCCAAACCGTTCAGCACTACAACGAAACGGTGGGCGTAAAGGAGCAGGAATAGATGGTAGTTTGCAGTAGCTGTGGTAAGCCAATGGAGAGAGTTCCAGATTGGATGGCGTCGATCGACGTCCAATTCGCATGTAACAACTGCCCTAATCGCCAGCTAAAAAATATCGCATTCGTAAACCTGGATCCAACGATCCCTGCAACCGCCAAGATCGAGTTGGAGCCGGAAGAACTTGAGAGCGTTGCCGCTGATGAGGCGGAGGCTGAAGCTGAAGCCGACGTCGAACCGGTCGAGTAGGACAGCCTTAAGCCGCTTTTCGTTTTGCCTGGATCAAGTCAAGCGATACAGGTGTGTATGGCGCCCCGAGTTCGGTTCGGCAAGCACTTTGCAACTGCCGCCGCGAAATGTTCGCGCCTTCGAGCACCGTGACCAGTGCGAGTAGCCTATTTCCCTCCAGCCAGACGCTGGCTTTCACCACTTCAGGCTGCGCTTGGAGGCACTTTTCGGTCAGTCTTGGATCGATGTCCGGCATCGCATTCTTGTCTTCGGCGGAATTTGTCGATCTCCTCATGTCACAATGGTTGTCAATACCATGAGCGTTTTGAATGTTAAAGAAAGAGCCGCCCAGATCAAGCCGAAGTCTCTGAGAAAGTCCGGCATGGTCCCGATGGCGCTCGTGCGAAAGGGCGGAGACATCGTTTTGATCCAGGCAAAAGTCAACGACCTGAAGCGCGCGCTGGCCCATGCGCACGGAGCCGGCATGATCGATGTGATGGTCGAGGGCAGCAAGCAGACCGTGAGCGCCATCGTCAAATCGGTGGACAGGGACACCCTGAGCCGCTCTCTAACCCACGTTAGCATGCTGCAAGTGAACCGGGACGATACGATTCGCGTCGACGTTCCCGTCGTTTCTTCTGGAACTCCTGCTGCGGTTGAAGCTGGCGAAGCCGTTCTGATTCACGCCACGAGCCACATCAAGGTCAAGGGCAAGGTCTCCGACATCCCCGACGACATCGTTGTGGATATTTCAGGGCTCGGCGTTCACGAATCGATTACCGCGGCGCAGGTCGTCCTGCCCGACGGAGTCGAACTTGTGAGCACACCTGAGACTCAATTGTTCAGCGTGACGCTGCCGGCGAAGGTAGAAACCTTGGACGAGGCCGCATCCGAGACGGATTCGGTGGAAGTCCCGACGGTTGCAGAAACTGAGTCGGAAGAGTCCTAAGCCGCTCTATCTATCCAGTCCGGTCGCCCAGCCGTCTCCGAAAGAGAAGCTGGGTGAGAAGCCGCGCGCCCTCTTCGATCGTGACCGTCTCGGTCTCGATCACGATATCCGGTTGATCGGGCTCCTCGAAGGCCGAGGTGATCCCGGTGAACTCCTTGATTTCGCCCGAACGGGCTCGTTTATAGAGTCCTTTCGGGTCACGGCTTTCGCATTCGGCAAGGCTAGTCTTAACATAGACCTCGATGCATTGCGGACCAAGGATTTCCCGGACGCGGCGCCTATCCGCGTTCGACGGTGTGATAAAAGAGCAAACGGTGACGTTGCCCAAGTTCGCAAAAAGCTTTGCAACGTGCGCCGCGCGCCTCAGGTTTTCGGTTCTTGCCTCGTCGCTGAAGCCGAGGTCGCTATTAAGGCCTAACCGGAGGTCGTCTCCATCGAGCCTGGCGGCCTGGATTCCCTGAAGCCTCAACTGTTCGACGACCGCGTCGGCCAGCGTGGACTTTCCTGCACCCGATAGCCCGGTCATCCAAACGACTTCGGCGGCTCGATTTGGCGCATGATCCCCCGTTTGGGGCACCGTCCTAAGCACCATTCCTGCTGCGACGACGTTGTTCGAAACGGGGTCAACGAGCACGAAGCACCCCGTGTTACGGTTGTGCTCAAAGGTGTCCACGAAAACTGGCCGGCCGGTTGTGACGACCACTCTTCCAATGTCGTTCAGCCCAAGGCTGGTCGTGTCGATTCGGTGAAGCGTTTCTACGTCGAAGCGGTAAACCACTTCGGAAATGGTGGCCGAGACTTCGCGCGTGGTGTGTCGGATCAAATAGCTCTTGCCGGTCATGGAGGGCTCGTCGGACATCCAGCAGAGGTGGGCTTCAAAGGTTTCTGTGACTGTCGGAACGTTGCGCGGTCTTACAAGCATCTCGCCCCGACTGAGGTCCACCTCGCGATCTAAGGTGACGACCACGTTCTCTCGTTGGGAAGCTTCAGACACTTCTCCGTCAAGGTCGTAAAGCTGCCGCACCGATACCGGCGTTCGCGAGGGTAGAACGATCAGGTCGTCGCCGACCCGGACGCTACCCGACGCCAACTGGCCTGAGAAACCGCGAAAGTTTCGATCGGGACGGATCACGTATTGAATCGGCAGCCTGAGATCGGGCGGCGTCTGTCTGCCACCTTCGCCTATCTGCTCGAGGGATTCGAGGAGGGGCTTTCCGCGGTACCACGGCATCCGCTCGCTTTGATCGACGACGTTGTCCCCCACAAGGGCAGAAACGGGAATAAACGAAATGCCGCCCAGTGTCAGTTTTGAAGCGTAATCCTGGAATTGCTGCTCGATCTCCCGAAACCGCTCCTGGCGGTAATCGACCAGATCCATCTTGTTCACGATTAGGATCAAGTGCGGAATTCGAAGGAGCGACGCGATAAAGCTGTGCCGCTTGGACTGATCGGTCATCCCGTTAAGCGCATCGATGAGAACGACGGCCACATCGGCGTTAGAGGCGCCCGTGATCATATTCCTCGTGTATTGCTGATGTCCCGGCGTATCCGCAATGATAAACCTGCACTTGGGAGTCGCGAAAAATCGGTAGGCGACGTCGATGGTGATGCCCTGCTCACGCTCGGCACGGAGCCCATCCGTAAGCAGGGCCAAGTTGACTTCGGCTTCGCCACGGTGAAGGCTGATCCGCTCAAGCGCCTCGTACTGATCCTCAAAAATAGACTTGGTGTCGTAAAGAAGGCGCCCAATAAGGGTGCTCTTTCCGTCGTCGACGCTGCCCGCGGTTGAAATGCGAACGATTCGGAGGTCGTTATCGATGCCGTCCACCTAGAAATACCCCTTTGTTTTGCGATCTTCCATGGCGTTCTCAGAGCGTTGATCGTCTGCCCGTGTACTTCTCTCGCTGGTTCGTGAGGCGGCTATCTCGGCGATCACTTCGTCGAGGGTCTCGGCCGACGAAACGGTCGCTCCAGTGCAGGTCGCATCGCCTATCGTTCGGAAGCGAACCCGCCGGACGACGGAGGTTTCGCCCTCGATTTCGCCGAGGAACTCCGTGTAAGCGAGCATGGATCCCTCGCGTACCACCACGGGCCGCTCGTGGCTAAAATAAAGGCTCGGGATGGCAATGTGCCGTGCGCGGATGTATTCCCACACGTCAAGCTCGGTCCAATTGCTTAGCGGGAAAACTCGAAACTGTTCGCCTTTGTTCTTGCGCCCGTTGTAGAGATTCCAAACCTCGGGTCGCTGGTTCTTAGGGTCCCAAAGGCCGTGTGCGTTGCGATGCGAGAAGAATCGCTCTTTCGCCCGGGCCTTTTCTTCGTCACGGCGTGCCCCGCCGATGCACGCGTCCAACTTGAGCTCTTTGATCGCGTCGAGCAACGTAACCGTTTGGAGAGCGTTTCGACTTCGGTTTGGCCCCGTTTCCTCGGTAACCAGCCCCGCGTCGATGGAATCCTGAACTTTGCGTACGATCAGCGTGGCGCCAACTTCATTCACCAGTTGGTCCCGAAAGGCCAGCGTCTCGGGGAAGTTGTGCCCGGTATCTATGTGCAGCAAGGGAAATGGAATGGGAGCGGGTGCGAAGGCCCTCTTTGCCAGGTGAACGAGAACGATGGAGTCCTTGCCTCCCGAGAACAGCAGTGCTGGGCGTTCAAACTGGGCGGCCGTTTCGCGTATCACAAAAACAGCCTCGCCTTCCAGTTCCTTCAGAGCAGAAGGTAGGGCTGCGGGAGCTTGCTGACTTGGCATCATGAGTTGTTGGGAAAGGGGCGACGCGCCACCGATTCAAATCAACGCAAATATCGCTCCTTATGCACCCGTAACGGCCAATTATGCCAGAACGAACAGTGGCCTAGATTCTTGAGCCCTTCAGCCGGCGGATCTATGCGCAGTCCTCGGAGCCCAATTTTGTCGCCATCAGGAGCCTTGGAGACCATTCGGCTTGCAATCCGCGCGCCCAGGAAAAGCACGTAACGATTCTAAGGTTCTATTTTGCGGTTGAGTGTTATAATTGTGTAATCGGCCTCTAGTGAATGAAAGGTCGGAGAGAATGTTCCGCTCTAATCTCTGTTGATGCCTTGATCGAGGCGTCTCCCTAATCTCAAACTCAGAATTCGGGCTGCAATGGTCCTAAAATGAAAAAGTTCGCCCTCTGTATCGCTTCCCTTGTCGCGTTCTTCTCGGTCTCTTCGCAAGCCCAAGCGCAAGCTTGGACCCGTGTGCAGAACACGCCGGCTAACCTGTCGGCGAGCGCCCCGATTCTGCTTCACGACGGACGTGTGATGATTCACGACGCCGATGCGACGGACTGGTGGGCGCTGTCCCCCGACAGTAGCGGAAACTACGCTACCGGCACTTGGAAGCAACTTGCCTCAACTCCTTCAACCTATGGCCCCATGTACTTCGCCTCTGGCGTTCTCAAGGATGGAACGGTCATGGTTATGGGCGGGGAATACAACCTAACCAATCAGGAAGTCTGGACAAGCATCGGGTACGCCTACGTCGATCATTCGGACAAATGGGTTTTCATTCCGCCACCTCCCGGCTGGACCCAGATCGGAGACGCCCAAAGCGTGTTGTTGCCGGATGGCACCTTTATGATTGCCAACATCGTGAACATGTATGGGGGCCCGACCGCACCCGGCGCCATCTTCGACGAATCCACAATCTCATGGACCAACGTTGGGACAGGAAAAGCGGACGATGACGACGAGGAGGGATGGACCCTGCTTCCGGACGGTTCCGTTCTAACCGTCAACGTTTATGACGCGCCTGGCGCACAAAGGTATATACCCAGCACTTCAACTTGGGTCAATGCGGGCACACTTCCTGTGACCCTTACCGATGGGAATCCTAACTATGAAATGGGGCCGGCGGTTCTCCTTTACAACGGGACTGTGTTCGCCACAGGGGCACTCGGCAACAGTGCTATCTATACGCCTCCATCAACCCAATCAGAGACTGGCACATGGAATACGGGGCCGAGCCTGCCGATTGAGCCTCTTACCAACTTGCCCTACGGGTTGGCCGACGGGCCGGCGTGCGTCCTACCCAATGGCAACGTCATGGTCTTCGCAAGCCCTGGATACGGCCAGACCCCGGCACATTTCTTTTTGTACGATGGAACTAACTTCAATCCGGTGGCAGGAACACCAAACACGCCGACCGACTCCTCCTATTACGGCAATATGCTCTTGTTGCCTTCGGGGCAGATGCTCTTCACCGACTTTAGCTCTGATATAGAACTCTATACTCCGGCTGGAGGACCACAGGATGCTTGGCGGCCGGCCTTGACCAAAGTTCCGTCGAAGGTAGCGGCCAGCGGTGCTTACCAGATCACCGGCACACAGTTGACCGGCCTAACTCAGGGCTCCGCCTATGGCGACGACTTTCAGAATGCCAGCAACTATCCGATTGCGCGCCTCACCAATAACGCCACGCACAACGTGGTCTACTGCAGAACGGGTGGGTACAGTTCGATTGGCGTGGCTTCCGGATCGACGCCGATTACATCCAACATTTCCATTCCGGCAAACGTTGACAGCGGACCGTCGGCATTTCAGGTAGTCACCAACGGTATCGCATCCGCACCCGTAACCATCTTGGTCGATGGCGTTAATCAGTATTCGCTCGCTTCGGTTTCGTGCGGCTCCAGCACACTCGTGAGCGGGGAAAATGGTACGGGAACCGTCAACTTTTCGGATACCGCTCAGAATCCGGCTTCGGTCACTCTTACGAGCAATAATCCTGTCGTCCAAGTACCGTCCACCGCCTTGACCGTAGCGCCTGGGCAAACCCAGGTTGGATTTGACTTCACCACGATTCCGGTCGCTACGCCAACGCCGGCGACGATCACGGCGGTGTGCAATGGGGTTACCGTCAGCGACACAGTTACGGTCGAGTCGGTTACAGTATCGACCGTACAGTTGGCTCTGCCCGCCATTATCGGCGGCAACTCGGCAACTGGGATCATCACACTATCAATGAAAGCCCCGGCGCCGGGAGTGGTGGTTCGCCTTACGAGCAGTGATCCGGCAGCGGCAAGGGTTCTCTACTCGGTCACAGTTCCAACTGGAGCAAGCACGGTTAGCTTCCTGTTTGAAACTAACCCAGTTGCGACCAATGTCAATGTGAAGCTGACCGCGAGCACCCCATCCCTGGCCGTCTCGGCAAATCTGCGGGTGTCTCCGCCCTTGCTCCAGTCTCTTGTATCTCTGAGCGGCCCACAAGTCCAAGAAAACGGCTCTGCGACGATCCAAGTCAAGCTCAATGGCGTACCAGCTACCGGCGGGGCCGCTGTCAGCCTGTCTTCGTCGTCAAGCGCAGCGTTGCAGGTTCCCACCTCCATAACGGTTCCTGCCGGCGCGTCAGTAGCGAACTTCCTGGTTACGAGCGGATCGGTAAGACTTACCACGCCGGTAACCGTTACGGGCACATACAACGGGACTTCGAAGTCAGTGTCGATTAGCGTCTCTACATCTGCGGTAGTGCATAGTCTAACCTTTGCGTCTAATCCCGTCATCTGCGGGATCACAGACACGGGAACGGTTACCCTTGAAGGGCTCGCGTCTACAAACGGCGCGGTTGTGCATATTGTTAGCGGAAATAGTCAGATCGTTGCTTCCCAAAGCATCACGATTCCGTCAGGAAAGCTCTCGGGAAATTTCAACTTTATCGCTGGGCCGGTAGCTGCGAGTTCGCCCCTAACCGTGACCGCAGAGGCGCCCGGTGGTAACTTCAGCACGAGTCTGACTGTGAATCCGGCAGTGCTCACTACATTAAGTGCGACTCAAACAAAGCTGACCGGAGGAATAAACACCAGCGGAATGGTCACCTTCCTCGGAACCGCGCCTCCGCAAGGAACCACGGTGACTTTGAAGTCGAGCGATACCTCAGTCGTCGTTCCGAGTAGCGTCATTGTCCCAGCCACGCTCACGAGCACTTCGTTCGGTATTCAGACGTTCCAAGTTTCGGCAACCAAGACGGTCGTCATCACCGCGACGTGCCATGGTGTCAGCAAGACATTAACATTGACATTGACAGTGACGCCTTGAAAGGAAGGCTCGTGCCACAATCTAGCTGATGCCCATTGGCAGGTTCCTGCTCTGTCTCCACTCGCACATGCCCTATGTGGTGTCGCATGGCAAATCACCGCATGGCACGGACTGGATCAACGAATCCGCCGTGGAGTGCTACCTGCCCCTGTTGCACACGCTCGATCGTCTTCTGGAGAAAGGGATCAAGCCGCGCTGGACGGTTAACATCACCCCCATCCTCGCCGAGCAACTGAGAGATGAGTCGTTCAAGGACGAGTTCGAGGGCTATTGCCAGTCGAAGATAGACTTTGCGATAGAGGATCAGAAGAGGTTCCGCGGGGATTCGGAACTTATGATGATGGGCCTTGCCGCGATGTGGCAGCGCTACTACAGCCATGCCCTGGTTCAGTTTAAAGATCGCTGGAATCGGGATATCGTGGGCGCATGGAAGCACTTTCAGGACGAGGGCTGCATCGAGATCATCACGTGCGCCGCTACTCACGGATACCTTCCGCTTCTTGGAACAGACGAGTCGGTAAGCGCCCAGGTCAAGCTCGGCGTGGAATCTTACAAACGATATTTCGACCGTGCCCCAAGGGGCATGTGGCTTCCCGAATGTGCGTACCGCCCCGCCTACAACTGGAAAGCCCCCGTCGGCGTCAACGAGTTTGCATGGCCGCGAAGAGGACTCGAAGAGTTCCTCGCCGAAAATGGCATCGAATACTTTTTTGTCGATTCGCACATGATTCGGGGGGGACAGCCGCTGGGTACCTACGCCGCCAGCTTCCCGCAACTAGCGGAACTGTTCGCACGAAGCAGCAAGTTCTTCAACCCGCCCGAGGAGTTTCGAAGCGAGTACGAACACTATCAGTTGCCCAACGGGGTTACATGCATGGCAAGGGACCCCGAGACCACGGTCAAAGTATGGTCTGGCGACCAGGGTTATCCGGGAGATCCCTACTACTTGGAGTTTCATAAGCAGCTCTACCCTGGGCGACTACGCTATTGGCGTATTAGCGAGGAAAAGCGCGACCTGGGAAAGAAGTCGCCGTTTGATCCTTGGCAAGCGTTCGAGCGCCTGGGGGGGCATGCCGACGATATGGTTCAGACGCTCAAGGGCACGCTCGCTCAATACAGCGGCCAAAGCGACCGGGAAGGGACGATCGTGGCAATGTACGATACCGAGCTCTTCGGACACTGGTGGTGGGAAGGTCCGGAGTTCCTCTACGAACTGGGGTTGAGGCTTGCAAATAACACTGAAATCGAGTCTGTGTCAGGCTCGGACCTCATCGATCAGGAACCCGCGAGAGGCGTCGTCACTTTGCCGGAAGGATCATGGGGCGAGGGGGGTTATCACTACGTGTGGATCAACGACGGGAACTACTGGACATGGGAAAAGCTGTATCCCATCGAAAGAAAACTACGCTCCATGTGCCAAGAATATGTGCCCGGGCGCGCCCAACCCTTGGTTGAACAGTGCGCGCGAGAGATGCTCATTGCCGAGGCATCCGACTGGCAGTTCCTCATCTCGACGTACTCCGCGCGAGACTATGCGGAGGTCCGATTTCAAGACCATGTGGATCGGTTCGACAAACTCGCCGAAATGGCGGACCGCGTTCATGCGGGAGGGGCTTTGACTGATCAAGAAAACGAATTCTTTGCCGAATGCCGTCAAAAGGATGCGCCCTTCCAGGACATCGACCTAAGCCTATGGAAAGCCGTCGAGCCCGAGGAACACAAGAAGCGCCCGATGGCTACCACGTAACCACCCTTATGAAACGACTCACCTTGTTTTCGATGCTCCTGATCTTGGCCGCCGCAGGTTGCCAGAACGATACGAAAATAGCTTCGAACCAGCCTGAAGCGGGGAGCGCCACTGCATCTTCAGAACCGGACGCAAGCAAAGCGCCCGTCGAGGCCGACGCTCCGTCGAACCAGCCCACCGCTCCGGCTCAGCCCGACAAGCCAATCACCACGCCCCCGCCAAAGACCAATGAAGTCGTAATCCCTAACAAAGACCTACCCCCTGGTCTTCGCCGCGATTTAGACGCGGCTTCCAGGAGCTTGAAGCAGGCCATGGCGGCAAAGCTCGTCATACCAGCTACCAACACCGCCGATTGGAGACCCTATACGAGGATGCCGGTTGGCGAAGCCGCGCCCAAAATCGCTCAGCAGATCGAAAAGGCCCTCGGCAATCTTCATGATACGTTTGGCAAAATCTCCATCGCCTATCAATCCCCCGACGGTACCGGGTCGTTCGATCAGGAACTGAAGGTGCGAGACCGAACGGAGTTTAAGGTTCCTTTTATCGTAGTGGGCGCCGCTCCGTTAACATGCAATGTGTTTACCAACGGCAAACTCAAGCTCGTGCAGTACGGGCCTGAATGGAGAGATAAGGGCTCCTTGTCAAGTCCCGTCAAGGCCTACACTCCCCTTGCCGCGCCCCAGACGACTTGGCAGCGAGACTTCACCCAAATGATCTATGAGCCGATGACCCGCAGCCCTCTCAGTTGGCCGTCGGTGGTCGATGGCTGGATCCGGGGAGATCAGGGATACGTTTTGAGCGTCGACGACCGGGACATTCCCCTGGTTAAGACGGACCCCAAGACTGGTCAGTCGAAAACCTACCATTACGCCGATTTTAGATTCCACGCCGAGCGTGGCGAGGCGGCTGCCGCGAAATATGGCAAGAGTGAGATCGAAGTCGTTGTCGACGCCTACCTTTGGCTTCCAAAAACAATCCGCTCGATTTATACGGACAAGAGTGGAAAGAAGACGTGGAAGATCACTTGGACGTGCACCTATAACTTCCACCGAAAGTTTAAGGACACTGATTTCCTGGCGCCTTATACTTCGAAACTGAAGAAGGCATAGAAGGTATGGTCTAAGGATGCGCGATTCGACGCTGGCGATCCACGCCGCAGACTCTCATTGCTCCACAGGGCCAGTCATGACGCCCATTTATCTTAGTTCCACCTACAGTTGGGACAGCTTCGAGAGCGAGCCGCAGGACTGGGTCTACTCCAGGGTCGGAAATCCGAACCGGGGCGAACTGGAGACAACGGTCGCCGCGCTCGAGGGCGCAAAGTTTGCCACCGCCTTTGGCAGCGGGATGGCGGCCATATCCGCGGCCATGGAACTGGTTGAAAACGGCGATCATGTCCTGGTCGCCGAAGACATCTATGGGGGAACTTACAACCTTTCCAAAAGCTTTATGCCGAGGCATGGGGTCGAGGTGTCCTACTTCGATTCACTTCGAGCAGAATCTATCGCCGAGTCGGTAAAGCCCAATTCGAAGTTGCTCATATTTGAAAGCCCCACGAACCCAACGCTGCAGATTTGCGATATCGCCGCCGTAGTTGGCGAGGCGAAGCGGTTCGGCTTGACGACCGTATTTGACAACACCTTTGCCACGCCGGCCCTCCAAAAGCCGCTCGGGTTTGGAGTCGACGTTGTTTGCCATTCGACGACGAAGTATATGGGGGGGCACAGCGACGTCGTTGGAGGCATCTTGGCCACCAATGACGCGGCTTTACACGAGCTTTTGTTTTCGGCCTCCGCTACCATGGGCGGTGTTCCAGGGCCCTTCGACGCGTGGCTCGTCAGCAGAGGCCTGAAGACGCTAATTCCACGCATGCGAATGCATTGCGAGAACGCACTCAAGGTCGCTATCTTCCTCGACGGCCATCCCAAGGTCGCAAAGGTTAATTTTCCGGGGCTCCCATGTCATCCAGGGCACGAATTGGCCAAGCGGCAAATGAATGCGTTCGGCGCCATGCTGTCGTTCGAAATAGCGGGCACGCCTCAAGAGGCGATGACCTTCGGCAGGAAGTGCAGGCTGTTCAAAATGGCGGCGAGCCTGGGAGGAATCGAGTCTCTCCTCGCCTATCCCACGAAGATGTCCCATTTCGGCATGACCGAAGAGGAACGGCTGGCAAGAGGCATTCCGCCGACCCTCATACGCGTAAGCGTGGGGCTCGAGGACCCGGACGACCTGTGCGAGGACTTGGACCAGGCGCTGAATGCTGGAAAATAGGAAATAGGAAATAGGAGAGAGGAAATAGGGAATAGGAACACTCGAGCTAGGGCGGCGTTAGCGCCGCTTCCTTTTCGGTTCGCTAATACCGACTTCCTATTTCCTGATCGCATTAGCCCGGCGGCCATTCCAACTTTCTTCCCCCCAACAGGTGAGCGTGAAGGTGCGGAACGGTTTGGCCACCGTCGGGCCCTTCGTTGATGACCAAGCGGTAGCCGCCCGTTAGGCGTTCCTGTTCTGCGATCTTCTTGGCCGCGTTGAGGAGATATTGATGATCCCCACTCTCGGGCAGCGCCGATAGTCCGGATATCTCCGCACGGGTGACGATCAGGACGTGGGTAGGCGCCTGGGGATTCAAGTCGCGAAACGCAACGACATGATCGTCCTCGAAGACGATATTTCCCGGAATTTCACGGTTGATGATCTTGGTGAATAAGGTCGGCACTGGATAGCCCTCCTCAAATCATTCTATCTGAAGACCTTGAGTTGGGCGCCTGCACGGCCTGGTGCGGCGAGTTCGCCGCTGAGGCCTTCTGGACCGATCTCATTGAGCCGCACGTGGCACGTCTTCCTCTGCAGCGAAACCGGCCCTGCGAATTGAACCTGTAGGTAGTTGTCGGTCAGCCCTTCCAAGAGACCGCCTTTGGTTAGTTTGCCTTCGGTCAAAACGCGCATGATCCGTCCGAGAAACCGTGTCGAGTGGGCCAGTCCCGTTCGCTGGCTTACCGCCGCTACCTCCAAACTCCTCTCCGTCTTCTCCTGCGGGCTGACCGGGTCGCCCCAAGCGTCGGCCGGTGTGCCAAAGCGCGGGCTGAAACGAAATACGTGAGCTTTCAGGAAGCGCGCCTCTTCACAAACGTGCAAAGTGGACTCAAAGCGTTCTCTCGTCTCGGTTGGAAATCCGACCATGATGTCGGTAGTGATGGAAATGTCTGGCACGGACACGTAGAGGCGGCCGCAAAGGCCGAGGAAGTCCTCTTGTGTGTAGGGGCGATTCATGTCTGAAAGGACCCCCGTGTCCCCGCACTGAAGAGGGATGTGAAGGTGGGGCGCTACGAGCCCTCTCTCGATCAGCTCGATCAAGCGCCCCGAAACCTGGCGCATCTCGATGCTGCTGATCCGAATCCTCTCCAGGCCCGACTCTTCTGCCAGTTGCTCAACCATCGTCTCGAAGTCAGGCCCGCCGCTGCCCGTTTCAGGTCCATAGGCGCCGATTAGCACGCCGGTTAGAACGGCCTCCTTGTATCCCATTTCCGCCATTTTTCGCGCCTCGGCCAGCACTTCCGCGAAAGGGCGCGAACTCATAACCGGGCGCGTGTAAGGAATCGAGCAGTAGCTACAGTAGACGCTGCAGCCGTCCTGCACTTTGAGAGTGGCGCGCGTTCTGGCTCGAGGCCGTTCGGGAACCTCTTGTGGGTCAGCGACTCTCTGGCCGAACTCGGGGAACGCATCCAGCAGATAACGCAGCGCTTGAAGCTTTACAGGATTCGGCACCACAACGTCCGCGCCCGGAACTTCCTCGCCTTTGTTGTGGCTCATTTGGGCGGCACAACCCGTAACCACGACCTTAGCGGCTGGATTAGTCCGCGCCGCTTTCCGGATCGTGTAGCGGCTTTTGCTCTCCGCAATCGAAGTTACGCTGCAGGAGTTGACCACATATACGTCAGCGGGCGCATCGAACGGCACCACCTGGAACCCAGCCTCCTCGAAACTCTCGAGGATCTTCTGGGTTTCGTACTGGTTGACCTTGCATCCCAGCGTGGTGAACGCGGCGGTCGGCATGGCGCAATTCTACTTCCGATTCATAATCCAAGCATGCACTGGTCAGAGGTCTGGTTCGGCGAAGGTTTCGCCCCCAAGACGCTTCGCTTGGTGCTCACCCCCGCGTCCTGGCTCTACGCGGCTGGGTGGAATGGCTATAGAAGCCTGTACGACCGAGGACTGAAGAAAGCCGCCCATCCTCATAGACCTATCGTGTGCGTCGGAAACCTCACCACAGGAGGCTCCGGGAAGACGCCATTCACGGCCTTCCTCGCCAGGACCCTGGAGGACATGGGATTTGAGGTGGTCATTGGGTGCAGCGGCTATGGAAGCTCGGCGTCCGCAGATGCGACGCTGGCCCCAGAGGGCGCCCTAAGAGCCGCAGAATGGGGGGATGAGGCTGCCCTGTTCAGATATCTACTCCCGAGGACGCCCTTGATCGTGGGTCGGGACCGCGTGCTCGCGGCGCAAGTTTGCGAGGCGAAATATCCACGATCGGTCCTTCTGATGGACGACGGGTTGCAGCACCTGCCCTTGGAAAAAGACCTCTCGATCGTTCTCGATCCGCCTTTGTCCAACTTGCGATGCTTGCCCGCCGGCCCCTACCGGGAACCGCGCGCGAGCGCGCATCCTGGGGATGTGAGGTTGCCTGGCCACTACCGGATTGTGTCTGAGCCCGCCTCGTTCGAATCCGCTAACACGGGGGAAGCGGCCCCGCCACCGGTCGAGGCGAACGTGCTTTGCGCAATCGGTTCTCCCCAAAACCTGCTGGAGTCCTTGCGGGTGGTGGGAGTAAGAGTCAATGAGACCCGGCTTCTGCCCGATCACTCGACATTGACGAATGGTAACCTGTTCCAGGCACTGTCGCCAGACGAGCCGCTGATCGTGACCCTTAAAGATTGGGTGAAGCTCCGCGAAAGATCCGACGTCGGTGCGCGAAACATACTTGTCGCCCGGCAGCGCATCAGCGTGGAGCCGGCCGCGGAGTTCGCCGAGTGGATTCGAGAACGGTTGCATGAAGTTGTCTCAAAGGGAGCTTAAAGGGCGGGCGGGCGCCTATGCCGTGCACCGAATCCGGAAATGGCTCTCCCGCAAAGACATGCTCCAATCAGAGCGTTTTGGAGAACGGTTGGGGCGCCTCGTTTTTAGGCTAGCCAAGAGTCGCCGTAAACTGACCTTGGCAAATCTGGAGATGGCCTTTCCCGAGAAGACGTCCGAAGAGAGGCTCGTAATCGCAAAGGGCGTTTTTGAACACTTTGGCCGGCTACTATGCGACTTCGTGCGGACGGACCAGCGTCCCAAGGATGAGGTCCTTTCCTGCGTCGAGATCGACGGTTTCAACGACGTCCACGAAATGTTCCCGCCAGGGCAAGGAATGCTCTTGCTTACCGGCCACTTTGGCAACTGGGAAAGAATCGCGCAGTACATGGTGCTGAAGGGCTACGAGATGTCGGTCGTGGTTCGAGACGCGAACGACGACGAACTGAACCAATTGGTGCTGAACATGCGCCGCGCCGCGGGCCTCGAAATAATATCGCGGGGAAACGCGGCAAGGCAAGTGCTGACAAATCTAAAGAAGCAGCGCGTGATCGCAATGCTTCCCGACCAAAACGCCGACGAGTCGTTCCTGCCGTTTTTTGGTAAGCCGTGTGGCACGGTGCTCGGGCCAGGCGTGCTGGCTCAGCGGGCCAGGGCGCCCGTTTATTTCGCCTTTTGCTACCGAACCGGGCCGGGGAAATACCGTATACGCCTCATAGACCATATTAAGGGGGAACAAATGGGAGAGTTCACGCCCGAGCAGATTATGGCGAGGTTCAATCTGGCCCTGGAAAAGATCGTCCGTGAATTTCCGGATCAGTATCTCTGGATGCACAACCGGTGGAAGACGGCTAGGCGAAGAGGACTGCTCTGATGTCCCCCCGATTCCTAATGGTCAAATTCTCCGCCATCGGCGATTGCGTGATGGCCGTAGCCGCCGCGTCCGCCGTCCGCCGCTCGCATCCCGATGCGTTTATCGCCTGGGCGATCGACTCGAGGTGCGCGGCCATGGTCGACACGGACCGGCTCGCGGATCTGAGATACGAAATCCCGCGCCAACAATGGAAGTCGGGGAACGTTTCCTGGCTCGCGCAGTTTCGGCATTTCGCCCGGCTTAGGAGGTTCAACTTCGATTACGGGCTCGACCTGCAGGGGCATACGAAAACAGCGCTCTGCCTTCGAATTGCCAGCCCGAAGAAACGCATCGCCCTTCGGGCCACCGACGTCGTCGCCCGCGTGGTGAACCCACTCGCGCCGCAACCGGGCCACCCGGCACACATCGTAGAACGAAACCTCTTCGCCCTTAGGACGCTGGGCGATTTTCCAGGCGACGCCACCCCGATCATGCCGAATCTATGCGACCTGCCAGACGAGGTCGAAGAAGCCGTAAGTGGCAGATTGGCCACGATTTCCATCAGTGCAGGCCACCCAAAGAAGTGCTACCCTGCCCATCACTGGGAGCAAGTTGCCTGCGAACTGTCCGCGCGAGGATTCGGGGTCGCTTTTCTGGGAGGTCCGGAGGACGTGGGCCTCATCCAGCCGGAAGTGCATAACTGGATCGGTCGGCTCACTTTGGAGCAAACCCTCGCGGTGGTAGCTCGCAGCAGGGTTCACCTGGCCGCAGACACCGGCACGGGGCATATGGCGGCGGCGTATGGGGTTCCCGTTGTATCCGTTTTTGGCTACACTGACAAAGAGGAGTCCAGGCCATACACGAACAATGCCATTGTTTTAGATGCAGGGCGCGGAATGGACCGCGTCAGCCCATCCGAAATTGTCGAATCGGTGGAGACGTTGATTGCCAGCCAGCGCGATGCGGTTCTTAATTAGCCGCCTATCTTCGTTGGGGGACGTGGTGTGCACACTTCCAGCCGCCGCCGCCCTCAAGAGCACTTATCCAGATTCATCCGTGTCCTGGGTGGTTGGCAAGCGCTTTGCCGATGTTGTTCGGTGCTGCTCGGCGGTCGACGAAGTCGTTCAATCAAAGAAGTCGCTTGCGCGAAGCGCCTGGCCGGAGCTTGCCGAGCCTTTTGATGCTGCATTCGACCTTCAAGGACTTTTCAAAAGCGCATGGCCGGTGCACCTAGTCCGTTCCCCGCGAAAGTTGGGCTACCATTGGCAGCGAGAGGGAGCCTCGTTGTTTTCCCAGAAAGTGGCCCCCGATCCGACGTCCTTTCATATCGTGGACCAGTATGTGGACGTAGTTCGGGCGTTTGGCGCCGAGGCGGGTCGAGCGAACTTTTCGCTTGTTCCACCTGCGACTGAGCTGGAGGAAGTGAAGGCAAGGCTTTTGGCGGATGCAGTTGAGCGGTTCGTAGTATTGAACCCGGGCGCCGGCTGGGCGACTAAACGCTGGCCGCCGAGTTCCTTTGCACAGGTAGCGCAGGCCCTGGGAGAACGCGGAATCACCGCCATACTTGTGGGAGGCGGCTCCGAAGAGGACTTGGCGGTCGCAAACGAAGTCGCAGGTTCCGCTAACGGCAAACCTCACATCTGGACGGGCAAGACCACGGTTGCCGAGTTGATCGCTCTTGTGAGTCTAGCGAAGGCGCATCTTGGCGGCGATACCGGCAGCACCCACATCGCGGCCGCTCTCGGCATTCCCTGCGTAGGCCTCTACTCGGTGACCAACCCCCGCCGTTCCTGCCCGTACGGGCAAATCGACAACTGCCTTTACGATCAGTCCTCGCTGAACAACATTCTCCCCGAGCGGGTCCTGGCCAAGCTGGACGAGGTGCTGGCTTGAGCTTGTTGACCCTGGAGGATGCCCTACGGTTGCGCGCAGGCAAGAAGCTTGTATTCACAAATGGCGTCTTCGACATCCTTCACGCGGGGCACGTGGGTTACCTTCGGTCAGCCCGCGCGCTGGGGGATTTGCTGATCGTAGGCCTGAATGGCGACGCAAGTGCGCGGGGGCTCGCCAAGGGCCCGAACCGCCCGGTAAATACCTTGGAGGACCGTGCGGCGGTCCTTGCCGAGCTGCGCAGCGTCGATGGCGTAGTTTCCTTTGACGAGCGGACTCCCGAGCGGCTGATCCTCGCATTGAAACCCGAAGTTCATGTGAAGGGAGGCGACTACAAAGTGGAGGACCTCCCCGAAGCGGCCGCCGTTCTCGCCTGCGGCGGGCAGGTCGTGATTATGCCCTTCCTGGCTGGCCATTCGACTACTCTTATCCTGGAACGATTAGCCGAGAAATGAAGGTTTTCGACCCCGACCCCCGGCTTCGGTGGCTCTTTTGCATGACCCACCCCGATGACGAGATTTCTATCTGCGCCTGGATCAGGCGTCTGACCCAGGCGGGCAACGAGGTTTACATGAGTTGGACCCACCACACGAAGGTTCGCCGTGCGGAGGCGATCAGAGCGGCGGAGATTCTTGGAGTCCCGAAGGACCGACTCTTCTTTCATGATGGCGGCGACAGCCAGGTATGCGACGAACTCCCCATGCTCCTGTCGGGTTTCAAGACCATGGTGGACGACGTTGTCCCTGACCGAATAGCCTGCGGCGCATTCGAACAAGGTCACCTCGACCACGACGCCACCAACCTTTTGGTCAACCTTTCCTTCACGGGTCCCGTTTTAGAAATCCCTTTCTATCACACCTACCTGAGCCGGAAGCCCAAAGTGAACCGCTTTGCGACCCCTGAAGGGCAAGAGGTATTGCACCTTACGGAAGAGGAACAGGGCTTCAAGCTCAAGGTCGCAAAGATGTACCCGAGCCAGGCGATCTGGCGTAACCTGCTCTTGGACGAGGCCCGCAGGCGGGTTGTAGGCCGGCGGGACGAGCCCCTAAGGCGCACGGAACGCATGCGCGTTCAAACCCACACCGATTTTCTGACCCCCAACCTTCCCAAACCCCTCCTCGCTCGCGTGTTGCGCTCGAGAAAGTGGGCCCGTTGGGAAGCGGCTGCACGCGCCATACTTTAAGTTCGATGTTCAAGCGCTTGATGCAACAAGTCGATAGGCTCCTAGGAAGGGGCGTTATCGACGATCAGCTTTACGACGAACTGGAAGAGGCACTTCTTCAGGCGGATACGAGCATCCATATCGTCTCGTCGATTTTGGAGGATCTGCGCAAGGCGGTTCGGGAAGAGAAGATAACCGAGGTCCCCGATATGAAGATCCGCCTCAAGCAGGCTATCGCCGAACGCATGACGCAAAAGGACGCGCCCGGGCTGGTCATATCGGACGTCGAGCCGACCGTTTACATTTTTGTGGGCGTGAATGGAGTTGGGAAGACGACTACCATCGCCAAGGTCGCGGCGTTGCTGAAGCGAAAGGGGTTCACCTCCATCATGGCGGCGGGCGATACCTTTCGGGCGGCAGCTATCGAACAGTTGGAAGTCTGGGCCAAACGGGCGGGGGCGGACATCGTCAAGAGCCAGCCGGGGGCCGATCCGGCTTCCGTCATCTTCGATGCGGTCAACGCGGCGAAAGCGCGGAAGATCGACTTTGTTCTTGCGGACACGGCGGGACGCCAACACAGCAAAGGCAACCTCATGATCGAGCTTCAAAAGGTCGCCAAGGTGGCGGAAAAAGCGCTCGGCCGCAAACCGGACGAGATTCTGTTGGTGCTCGACGCGAACACCGGCCAAAACGCGATCCGCCAGGCCGAGGAGTTCACCAAGTTCGCGGGGGTTACCGGATTCGTGCTCACCAAGATCGACGGCACCTCCAAAGGTGGAGCGCTGCTGGGCCTATACGACAAGTTCAAGATTCCGGTGAAGCTGGTGGGCGTCGGCGAGAAGATGGAAGATCTGAAGGACTTCAAGCCGAAAGAGTTTGCCGCGAGCATGTTCGATTGAGGTTCGGGGCCCACCCCTTAAGTCTACGAACTATCTTACGCATAATACGTATATTATGACGCAAAATACGTAATCAACAAGCGGTCAACTTGCGGAACTGGTGCTTCCCAACCTTCAGCACTTTGCCGCTTAAGCTCGCAACTTCGATCTTCACCCTGCCATCGGCGAACTTTTCGCCGTCGAGGGTGACCGCGCCCGCTTCGATCAGGCGCCTGGCGTCGCTGTTGCTCTTGGCTAGGCCGAGGTGAACCATGAGGACTGGCATCAAAACCGTTCCATCTTCCACCGCTTCGGCGGGGATGGCGGCTTCAGGGGCGTCAACCGGCTGGTTCCGCTGGCTGAAGGTTTCTAGGAAGTAATCGTCGGCGGCTTGGGCTGCTTCGGCGCTGTGATAAAGCGCCACGATCTCCCTTGCCAGGCGGCGTTTAACGTCGCGCGGGTTCGTTTGGCCGGCGGCGGCTGCGGCGCATAGCGCGCGAACCTCTTCCATCGGCACGTCGGTGGCGAGTTCAAAGTAGTTCTCCATGATCGTATCGGGAATGGACATCGTTTTGCCGAACATCTCGTTCGGCTCGTCGATGATGGAGATGTAATTGCCGAGCGACTGCGACATCTTGTCCACGCCGTCCGTGCCGACGAGTAGAGGGCAGAGAAGCACCACTTGCGGCTCCATTCCGTACTGGCTCATCAGGGTCCGGCCCACAAGGTTGTTGAACTTCTGGTCGTTCCCGCCAAGCTCGACGTCTGCGCGGATCTCGACCGAATCGTATCCTTGGCACAGCGGGTACATGATCTCGTGCATCGAGATCGGCTTCTCTTCCTTGAGGCGCTTGGCGAAATCGTCGCGTTCCAGGATTCGAGCAACGGTGTAGCGGGAAGCAAGCCGGATGACGTCTTCGAAGTTCATGGCGCCGAGCCAGTCTTTGTTGAACGTGATTTCAGTCTCTTTCGGGTCGAGGATCTTGTAGAGTTGGGAGCTGACCGCATCGACGTTCGCCTGGATCTCCTCTCGCGAGAGTTGCGGCCTTGTCTTGCTCTTGCCGCTCGGGTCGCCGATCATGGCGGTGAAGTCGCCGATGATGAGGCAGGCGGTGTGGCCCAGCTTTTGGAAGTCCCGCAGCTTGCGCAACACTACGGCCCAACCGAGAGTCACATGGGCAGCGGTGGGGTCGACGCCGAGCTTGATTCTCAGCTTACGGCCTGATTTGAGCTTCTCGGCGAGGTCGGCCTCGCTGATAATTTCGGTGGTTCCGCGCCTCAGCAGCGCCAACTGTTCTTCGACCGTCATGGGAGAAGGGATTTTACCGGAGGGAGTCAGCAGAACTGATATTCCGGGCAGCCAAATACGAGCCTGCTGACCTGGCCTGCCACGTGGTTGGCGTTCCCTTGGGTTATTGCGCCTTGCGAGATCTCGGCGGCGCAGTGGTTGAGCGCCCTCACCTTGGTTTCCGGCAGGTCCGCATCAAGGAGAGAGATAATGCGGGCCACTACGCCATCAACCTGAAGGTTGTTCGCAAAGAGGGGGTAGGTGTCGTAGTTAACCTTGCCGCGATGGGCCAACGTGGCGTCGCCGAAGAGGGCGGGGCCGAAGGACATTCTTTCGACCATCGTCGCGGAAGTGATCCAGGCTTGGCCGAGGTCCCATCCGGCCACGTCTGGCGGAAAGAACAGTGGCATTCCCATGTCCTTGATCGCCTGCTGGGCTACTACGATGACGCCTAGCGTCGGGCCGCTTACCTCGTCCATCGCTTTGATCGACGCGACTAGTTGGGCGCCGATTCCCAGTTGGCGCATGGGGGCTACCACGAAATCGACGGGGTTCTTGAACACATGTCGATAGGCCTTTTCGGAGTAGAACTCGGACGACTCCATCACGCTGCGAAGAAGCGCCTTGATATCGAGGCCGCTATCAACCCAACGAGAGGCGAACCGGTCGATTAATTCAGGTTCGGGGTTCGAATAGGCGAACCATTCCCAAATTTTCTTGGTCAGGAACCTCGCCGTTTGGGGGTTCGCGCACAGCAGGCCGATGATGTCCTCGCCGCCGAAGGCGCCGGAGTTCCCCAGGAAGAGCTTTGTGCCGTCATCGTGTAGACGCGGCCGGAATAAGAACATGGCGGTTCGCCCGCCATTGCCAAAGTCGTCCTCGTCGGTCGTGGTTCGTTTAAATGACCAGCCGGTGAAAGCTCTGGCGGACTCCTGAATATCCTTCTCGGAGTAATGGCCTATACCGAGAGTGAAAAGCTCCATCACCTCGCGCGCAAAGTTCTCGTTCGCTTTGCCTGCCACGTTGTATTGGTTGTCGAGCCAGAGCAGCATGGCCGGGTCCTTGCTGACTGCCATCAACAAGTCTTGAAACTTGCCAGTCGCGTTCCGTCGCAAAAGCTCGTTCTGTTGATACATGAGAACCGGCTGGTTCACCTTTGCCGCGCTGGTGGCGAAGTGGTTATGCCAGAACAGCGTCATCTTTTCCTGTAGCGGCCGGCGCGTTGCTAGGAAGCGTAACACCCACCAACCTTGGACTCCGTTAATGCTGACGCGGCCCTTTTGGCCGGTTTGAAACTTGCTGATCGGAACGTCGAAGCCCTCGTCGATCTGTTCGTAGTTCAGGAGTCCGTCGATCGTCGCTTTCAGACCGAGGTTCGCATAGTAGTCGAGCTCGGTTTCGCTCGCGCCAAGCCCAAACCTTCGGAGTAGGTGGGCTATTTTCTCTCTATCCGACGTTAGCGCCATGGTCGATAAGACGAGGACGCGGGTGGAGGGTTCACTTACCTATAAAGCAAAAAAGGGGCCTGAGGCAATGCCCCAGGCCCCCGTTCTTTGGTATCCCTTACGCTTCCTGCGCGTTGCTCGATTTATAAGTCGCTTCGTTGACGAACTTATAGAGCGGCGTGCCCTGGTAGGTAGCGGTCAGCGCATATCGAACCTGCTCGCCCGACTTCGTCTTGCGCAGCATCTTCTTCTTGCGCACGTCGCTTTCAGGCACTTCCACGTGGGAACGAGTCTTAAGGTTGTAAAACTGCATTGAAACAAACCCTCCTAATTTGGCGGGGCTCCAATGTCCCCGCCTCAATCGAACTTAGATTCGTTTTTCAGAATATCACAAACCTAGTTCGAATGAACCTAGAATTTTTCCACTTTCTTCTAGACTCGCTGTTTTTAATGATGATATGGCAATTCTATGGCAATTTGAGCGGAATTCCTTTAAGCTTACTTCACAAAATGAGTTCCACGTCGTTATACATATTATGGCAATCAGAGAAAAAATGAACCGGGACACGCCATCTCCATGGCCTAAGATCGATCCCGAGCAGGCTCGTTCCTTTGAGGATCTTTCGCTTCGTCAACTGAGGGCGAGCGGCTTTCGCATAACCATGCCGCGCGTGCAGGTGGTGCGTGCTCTTGCCGATTCCAACAAGGCGTTAAGCGCTTACGCGATTCACGAGAAGATTATCAACTCTGGCGGCAAGATCGACGTCGTCAGCGTGTACCGAATTCTAGGAACCCTCGAAGAGGTGGGACTTATCCACCATATAGGCATCGTGGACGGTTACTTCCCATGCCGAATGGACGACGCCCATTCTCAGGACTCGGCTCATTTCGTCTGCAAGAAGTGCGGCTCCGTGACCGAGGTCAACGTTCCCGCACAAACGATCGACGCCACCCACGGCCAAGCCCAGGGCGTCTCGTTCTTACCAACAGGCATTAAGATCGAGGTTTCGGGCCTATGCTCGCTGTGCGAGCGCGGCAAATGAATCGCGGTGCGGCTCGCCAGTCTGACTGACCGCTCTTAGCACTTAGTCCGATCACTAAAAAAGGGGCCCCGTCCAAGACGGGGCCCCTTTACTTATTCGTGCTTACTTGAACGTAACCGTTGTGGTCGTTTTCATCACGCTGTTGTGATCGCCGTACTTCACGAACGTGATGTCCTTGGTATCGCCCCAGTTCACGTTCTTCATCGCGTCGAACACATCCTGAGCCGAATGGATCGTGGTGGATCCTATCTGCTGAATGATGCTGCCTGCCGCCACGCCGAGATTCTCCGCTACCGAACCTTGAGCGACCGAGGTCACGAGGGCCCCGTCTACTCCTGCCGGGACGTTGAAGTCGCCGCGGTTAGTTGCGTTCAGATCTTCGACCGTAACCCCTAGTTTCGCGTGCCCCGTATGCGGGTGCTCGTCGCCTTGCGGGTTGCCGGATTTCGGGATCATGTCGCCAAAGTCCTTGAGGTCCGGGGGCATATTTCCGAACGGGTTCGTGTTCAGGCCCTGGCCCTCTTCCGGTTGCTGCTCCTGCAGTTTCTTGGCATGCTTGAGGTCGTAGGTTTTCTTATCGCCGAGCTTCACCTGGAACGACTTATGGTCCTTGCCGCGCAAGACCTCCACTTCGACGGTCGTTCCCGGCTCGTAGTGGAACATTGCATCCCGAACATCCTGCTGGTTCCGGACGTTGAAGGACCCGACTTTCAGAATGATGTCGTCCTTCATGATGCCCGCTTCGCCTGCCGGTTCGTCGTTGTTTGGAGCGGTTGAAACGACGGCCCCGCCATCGAGCCCCTTCTCCTTGCGCATGTACTCGGGCACGTTGACCGGATTGAGTCCGAGATAGGCGATGGTGACGGACCCTTTCTCGATGAGCTCGTTAGCGATCATGCGAGCCTGATTGCTCGGAATCGCAAAACCAATTCCCAAGTTAGTGCCCGTTTCGCTGTAGATCGCGGAGTTAATGCCGATGACCTGGCCATCGACGTTGATCAGCGGGCCGCCCGAGTTACCCATGTTTATGGGCGTGTCGGTTTGAATCAGATCGGAATACCCGCGGAAACCCATCGGAGTTCTCCGATCCGGAATCGTCTGAACGCGTCCAAGGGCGCTGATATGTCCGACGGTAACCGTTTGATCCATGTCGAACGGGGAACCAACCGCCATCGCGAACTGTCCGGGTCTCACCGTGGCGCTATCGCCAAACTGTGCTGCGGGCAAATCCGTCGCGTCGATCTTGATAACCGCCAAATCGTTTGAGTTCGCCTCGTGGATGACCTTCGCGGGAAGCTGACGGCCGTCCGAAAGGTCGACCTGAACCTTGGTGAAGCCTGCGACGACGTGGTCGTTCGTGAGAATCCAACCATCTGGGCGATAAATGACGCCGGTGCCGACGCCCTTTTCCTCACCCATCCGGCGGCCCATAAGATCGGTCCCGCTATTATCGGTCGATTCGATCTTCACAACCGATGGTTCGATGTATTGGGCCAAACTCGCGAACGAGTTGTCAAGAGCCCTTAGCGTCGCCATATTCTCGGACGTAATGCCGCTGATTGGGCGCGCTTCGCCTTGTTGAGCCTGCGCAGAGGACACCAGGTGCGGCAACGAGGCGACAGCCACGCCGCCCATAACGACACCTAAAGCCAATACCCAGTATTGGGATCTACCATTTTTTGAAGTCATTGTTCCTTGCTCTCTTTCCTTTTCTGTTCCTTATATTTGTTTTAACGTGTGAAACCTGGCGAAGCAATGTCTAAGTCCGAACCGCATCAATCATTCCACGTCGATCAAAACGATCGCATACACGTTGGAATAGCAGTCTGAAGCCTTGCCTTCGGCCCCGGTTTCTCGATTGGTTTCCTCTTCGAAATTCAACACTCTGTCCAGATCAAGAGGTTCCGCGTTCCTATTCCGAATCAGGCAGGATTCCACCTTTTTTAAGGCTTCCCTGACGAAACAGTCCAGGAGGCCCCCTTCGACGGTTTTAGGCATCTCGCTTTTTAGTTGAAGCTTGATTCCGTTGACGCTCCGATCTTCGGAACTGGACGCCTCGCGCATCTTTTGCCCCTTCTTGTGATCGGGCCATTCATAGACGGTGGCGTTTACCAAGCCGTCGGTGATTCGCACCGCGATAAACTTCCCATTCTTGCCCTCGACGATCTGAGGCGCTTCAACGACGAACCCATATGGCAATGATTGTGGAACTGCGGGCCGAAAGCCCACGACCTGTTTCGTTTCCCGGCTCACCGAGATCGTCAGCGGCGCGTCATAGGTGACCATTCGCGCATGGTCGTGAGGCTCGAGCTCGAAATCCTCGTCGGGAATCGACCGGGGAAACTCGATCTCCTTGGTATCGAGGGTCGCCTTGGACTCGCCGCGAGTCACGACCTCCATGCGGAGCAGGTAGCCCTTTTCCTTGTCGATCCCATAGATTCTCGCCGGCATCTCAGGGTGCTTTGCAATCGCCTTGAGCGAGTAGCACTTGCGGCCCGCGATTATGGTGCTGTCGTTCTCGACGTTCAGCGTATAGTTTCGCTCGGCCAGGCTCAGCCTGTTCCTCGTCGTCCGTTCCGTTTCTTCTTCCCTTGGGGAGGCTTCGACCATGACGCGGTTTTCATCGGGCCGATAGGTGATCCACTCGTGGCCGTTGTCTATGGAAGTGATTCCCTGGCGACTGAGCGGCCCGAGCACGGTTAGCTTGAGATGCCCATCCGCGGATTGCTCCGTCCAAACGTTCATCATCTCAGAACTCATGGAGTCCCGGCAGAGGATCAGGCATTTGCAGGTGATCTTGCGCTCATTCTGCATAGCCCGGCCGAGTACCTGCCAAGAGCGCACGCCGCTTGCGCCTTGCTGGGCAAAGGCGACTCCCGCCCCTGCCATGGCTAGAACGGCGATAGCTTTGCTAACGTGAGCCATTGGTGGGCGCCGACGCGGTGATAATAAAGGAGCCGTCATTGAAAACGTCGCCTCCAGCCTGATAAGCCTGATCGCGTGAAACGTCGAACGCGGTCTGATCGGGCCGGGCGGCAAAAGGCCGGGCCACCGAGTGAGCGGTCTGGGTTTGCAGGCCGGCGAGGCTGAGAATCAAAGCGGTAGCAAAAGCGGTGCAAAAAACGAAGGCGACGGACATGGGGCGCACGCTGGGCTTTGGCGGCGCCATCGACGTTCGTTGTAGCCTAAGCCGGAATTCCTCACCAGGATCGACCTCCTGCATGTTTCCGAGGAGACTCTTGACCGAGCGCAACTCCTCCGCTTCCAATTGGCATCCCTTGCAGGCGTTGAGGTGGTTGCGGATCGCGATCATCTCCACTCCGGAGAGTTCGCCGTCGAGGTAGGCACAGAGCTGGAGGCGTATGGATTTACAGCTCATTGGCGTACCCCCTAAAGGCGTCTGGGCAGTTCTTCATAAGGGTCGACCTCAGTTGCTTCCTTCCGCGATGTATCCGAGACCTAACGGTACCGACGGAGGTCTTCATAACGTCGGCGATCTCGTCGTATGCCATCCCTTCTACGTCGGCGAGCAGCACTGCAGTGCGGAAATCGGGAGTCATCGTCATTAGTGCGGATTGCACGTGTTCTCCCATCAACTGCTCCAACATGACCTTGTCCGGAGAAGATTGCAAATCCGGTACATCTATTTGGGCGGCCCCTGGCGCTGGTTGGTCGAGGCTGGTCGTCTTAAGCCTTCCTCTCCGCCGAACCGCGTCGATATGAGCGTTGCTCATGATGCGGTAGAGCCAGTTCGTGAACGGGAGAGAAGTATCGTAGCGGTGGAAAAATCGGTACGCTCGAATATAGGTCTCTTGAACCAAGTCCTGGGCTTCCGTGTGGTTCCCAGTCAACCGGAGGGCGAGGTTAAACGCCTGTTTGTGGGAACGGTCCAACTGATCTTGAAAGTCTTCCCGGGAATGGCCTACATCCGCCGTCTTTTGTTTGAAGAGTGCACTTAACATCTTGCTTCGAATATCCATACCCTTTCACCGGCGCATTAGGTTCCAATATCTATATTACAGCTTCTCTACCGTTTTGCGAATCCAAGAGTCCAGTCCTTTTACCGTTTCTGCGTCCCCGAAGGGGCCATCCAGGTTCGCTTCTGCCATCGATCGCGCCTGCAAATCCCGGTCTACCGCGATCCTGACGTATTCTTCGACGTTCGAGGCAATCAGCGATTGCAGGTTGGCCTGCTTGAAAAATGCGAGGCTGTGGCGGCCCCGCATAAACTTTCCCGGCATCGTGACCATCGGTTTTGACAAAGCGATTGCCTCCGCGGTGACGTTGCCCCCGTTCCAGGAGGGGACGTCCAGAATGAGATCCGAAAGCTCGATGACCCGCCTGAACTCCTGAGGCGAAAGTCGATCCATCCAATGCATGCGAGTTCCCGCCTTCTCCAAGCGCGCCCTGATGACCGGGTTGGCGGCCTTTGCCACACCGCTTATGAACACGATTGGAACACTTACGGCGTCCGAAACCCTGGCAAACAGATCGTCGTCCTCGATGGTCACTTTGATCGGGTTGTGCGGCATGATGACAAGGGGGCCTTGAGGCAAACCGAAATCCTCCCTATTCTTCTCTACATCCGAGGGCGGCCTTTTGTAGAGGAACAACCCCGAACCGGGAAGCCGCACCAGCTTCTCGCGGTAATGTTCATCTCCGTTTTCAGGCTCCATGAGGTCGGAAGAAAGGTAATAGTCGATCGTCGCCAACCCGCTCGTAACCGGATGGCCCCAAGCGGTGGCCTGGATCGGCGCAAGCCGCATCGCAGCGAATTGATAGGGCGCGCCATCCATGCCAAGGTCTGTGAATATCAGGACGTCGAGCTGTAGATCCTTAATGAAGCGAGCTGCTTCGGTGACGTCGCCAGAAAGGTAATAAAAATGGTCGGCGGCTGTTCGAAAGTCGCTGGTGCCCTTGTCATGGGTGGTATTGATGGCGAAGGCATAGGATTCAACGTCTTCCGCATGGTTTCGAAGCCACCCAAGGCTCCAATAGGCGCCGTTGTGATATCGCATGTTGCTGCTGAGATAACCAACCCTAAACTTTCCCGCGCGCTTGCGATGGTCGATCGGCTGGCACAGGTCCGGCAGCGCTCTCCTGACGATCGGGTGGATGAGAGTATCGCAGAGTTCGGTCAGTATCGAGCGAACTTCTTGGCCTTGATAAGCCAGCGCGAAAGTGTCTAGGTAGCGCAGCGCGTCAAAGGCTTCGAGAGGATGGAGGGGCGACTGGGCCACCTCGCGGATATCCTTGAGATAATTTCGTCTGGCGTCCTCCACTTCATCCAGCGAGGAAAAAGCGTGGGGAACACGCAGGCGCACTAGCTGGTTGAGAACCGTCGTCTTCGGAAGTCTGGCCATTGCGGTTGCGAGATCCGCGTCGCGGCTTTCTTCCAACGCTTCCAAAGCGGCCGAAAGGTCCTGAGGCTTGCCGCTCGGCTCCTGCCTACCCAATAGATGCCGAGCGGTTTCCAGCGCGATATCACGGTGGGTGGGGAACCGCCCCGCTTCCCAGAAAACATGGGCTCCCCGCGAATAATCCTCAGCCCAACCCGGCGAGTCCAGCATTAATGGGACCGCGACGGCCAGGTTAACGCGGTGGTGATCTAGCCCGCTGACGCACAGGCCTATTGCATGGCCGAGCTCGATTCCCACCAGTTCGGAGTCGTTGCGCCCGTTTCTGCGGCAATTCAAGGAGCGCGCGCTACCGAACAAGCATCCCTCGACCGTTTGAAAGGGACAGCCTGATTCACTGCGATGGGCGTCGTCTTTAAAAAGAAACGCCTCGCACGATTCCTTCAGCTTGGTCTGCGCCTTTGAATCCAGGCCGTCGAGGACTCCTTGAATCCCGATAAGTTCGGAAACGAGGGCCGAAGGCGTCGGGTCCACTGAGCACCGCTCGCACGTGTTCTGCAAGGCCATGCCCTGGTCCACGGTTTGATGGAGTTTCGAAACGACGCGGGCGATGGCGCCGGGAGATCGGTCGGCCGACAGCCTCCGACGGGTCAAATCGAGCGCGAAATGATGGAGCCCAGCTTGACGCTCGGATTCCAGACCAGTTGGAAGATCGTTCACATCCATGACTGGCCTAGCGAGAGTTCACCAACAAGCTTGCGAAGAGAGTATCGAAAACAAGCGTGGCGTTGGCGTTGCCGAGAACCCGGCGGTGCGCCTCGATGACCTGCTGCACCCAGTCTGGGCGTGCGCGATGTAGCCGAAGAAAGCTCTGAGACAGATGCATGAGAGCCAAGGAGTGCGCGTTGCGCGCGCCGAGCCCTTGCTCGGACTGGAGTTGCTCGCTCGCGTCCCGAAGCCTTTCCGCAAAAACGAGCGCTTGCGCAGGCTTGGCGCCAACCATGTCCGCCGCCAGCTTCTCGATTAGCTCCCTCGATCGCGAGTACGGTTCGGGTTCGCGGCCCGAATGGACGGGGACGTTGACACACCGGGACAGCACGGTAGGAAGGATATCGCCAAGCGCCGTGGTGGTGAGGATAATCTTGGCGAAAGAGTTGGGCTCTTCCAGCATCTTCAGAAGCGAGTTGGATGCCGCGCTATTCATCCGGTCCGCGCCCGCGATGACCGCGACCTTACGCGGCCCAAAAAGGGGCGAGGTTCGGAAGAAATCTTGGAGGGACTGTTCCGGCTCGTCGCCAGGCTCGGAGGGACGCGCCGTAATGGCGGAAATCTTGATCAGCGCGCTCGCGCCTTTAGGGACGATCTTTTTGAAGTCGACGTGATTAGACCGTCCGAACGCCACACATGCCCGGCAAACTCCGCAAGCGACTCCTGCGGTCAGGTCGAGGCAGAGCCAGCCCTTGACGAGCTCGTTCGCCGCTTCCAAGATGGGGCCTTCGTCCGCGCCATAAAACAGCACGGCGTGCACGCCGCTGTTGGGCGCGAGAAACCGGCCGATGAAGGTCGGCGCAAGTGATTCAGAATCTTTCAAATCGTTCGACATCAAGAACAAACACCACCGCGCCGCCGACGGGAACCTTAACAGGGGTTGGGATGAACGTGCTGGGTCCAACCGACTCGTAAGGCGGCACATTCACAAGCTGCTCGCGCGCCTGACTGTTCCGGTTGACGATTTCAAGCAAGGGTTCGATCGACGCATCTTCCGCTCCGATAAGAATCGTCGTATTTCCCTCGCGCAGGAATCCTCCGGTTGAGCCAATCACCGTGAATTTGAATCCGCAGTTCACAAGATCGTCCGTGATCTTCCCCTTATCACGGTTGTGAACGATGCACATTACAAGCTTCACGAACGAATTATAGGTGATTGAGGTCTGAAGGGTGGGATTTCTGACTCGTCCGACTTGTTTCCAACGTGTCCGACTGGTCAGACACGTCCGACTCGACTGACTTTCCGATTCCGAGCCGATTCCCCCTAATAAATCAGCGCCTCTTTGCGCGTGGGAGCGAACTCTTCGACCTCTGAGCGGAAACGTCCGTCCACCTGGTCGAGGGGCGTCAACTGCTCCACCGCCTCTCGCAGCCAATCGTTTCCGGCGAGGATGTCGATAGGCAGTTTCACATGCTCGTATTCATAGGGCGGCTGCTTCCAGGCGAAATCCTTGGGGTACTGGCGGATCGTCTCTTGGAGGATGGCGATATAGGTCAGAAAAGGCTGAAACTGCGAGCGTTCCCGGACGTGAACAAACGCACCCTCGCAAACCTGCCCCGCGAACTTGTTGAACGTTGGCTGGAATTGAACCGAGCGAAACACGGCGCCGGGCAAATCAAGGGCGCTCAAACGTTCGCAGAGTTTGATTCCGTCGATGAACGGGGCGCCGAACATCTCGAACGGCCGCGTCGTGCCCCTGCCTTCGGAAAGGTTCGTCGCTTCAAGGAGGCAACCTCCGGGATAGACCAGCGCCGTGTCGGGCGTGGGCATGTTCGGCGAAGGCATCGCCCACGGTAGGTCCGTGTCCGTAAAATACATGCCACGCCCCCAGTCTTCCATCTCGACCACCTTCAGTTCGAGAGCAGGGAAGTATCGCTGGTGGAAGTGACGGGCGATCTCGCCGGTCGTCATACCGTGCCGGATAGGCAGCGGATGGAGCCCGACGAAGCTGGCGAACTCCTCTTGGCCCACCGTCCCTTCGGTTTCCGTCCCCCCAATTGGATTTGGCCTATCGAGGACAACAATCGGAATGCCGAGTCGCTCGCAGGCCTTGAAACAGAGCGACATGGTCCAGATGAAGGTGTAGTAACGGGCGCCCACGTCGGGGAGATCTATCAGCATAAGATCGGCGTCCCGGAGTTGGCCGTCGGAAGGTTCGCGGGAAGCCCCATAAAGTGAGTGGATCGGGAAGGGAAATCGGGGATCAGTTGCGCCCTCCCACTCGATCATGTTGTCTTGGGTGTGGCCCCAAAGCCCGTGCTGCGGACCGAAGGCCGAGTGAATCTGAAATGCGGACGGATTACGGCACTCCAATAGGTGTTCGAGGATGTGCCGACAATCTGCGGCGATGCTTGCCTGATTGCAAACGACGGCAACGTTTTGCCCCGAAATCTGGGTGCATTCACCCCGAATCAAAACGTCTAGCCCGGTTTTGGTCGCCACGAACCTGGAGAATACTCTTCTCGGCGTCCTTTCCCGGCAATTCTCGGGAAGCTCAACCGTGACTTCCGTGGAACGATCTTAGTGGAAGCTTGGCGTCTACCCGGCAAGTGGCTCTCTTGGGCTTAGGAGTTAGCGAATGAAATGGCGTAAGAAGCGCGCTTTTACTTTAGTTGAGATAATGATCGTCATCTTGATCATCGGGATTCTATTGGCGATAGCGATCCCGAACTTCATGACGGCCCGCGACACCAGCAGGTCCAACGCGTGCATCTCGAATCTCGAGGAGATTTCGGCCGCAAAGGAGCAGCTTGCGATGGATCAGCGGCTGACCGACTCCGTCGTGCCGACCCAAAGCCAACTCGTTCCGACCTACATCAAGAGCTGGCCGCTCTGCCCATCGAAGGGAGTTTATACGATCAACCAGGTCGGGGGAACCGCAGCCCAGTCAGATCCCACCTGCAGTATCGGAGGAACTCATTCGCTTGCCACGGTCGGCCAGTAGACTGGCCGACTTCTTGCATGCTCGTTTCCTGGATTGCCAGTGCGCCGAAGGATCGGCACTTTCATAGCGGCGCCAGAAACTTAGCGTTCGACTTCGCACTGCAGACCGCGGCGAACCACCAAGAACTTGATTCTTTGTGGGGCGAAGCGGCTGCGAAGAACTTCGACTGCTTCATGAACGCGAATGGTGCCTCCACAGTAGAAAAGGTCTACCGCGGCATAGCCATGCTCGGGCCAAGTGTGAATCGTGTAGTGCGACTCCTGAATGATCACCGCTCCGGAGACGCCATAAGGCTTGAACTCGTGGAAACTGCGCGCGACCACCGTGGCCTCGCTCTTCACCGCCGCCTCATGCATCGCTTCGGCGACGCTGTCCTCGGTTTTGAGGGAAGTCTCGTCGCAGCCGTAGAGCTCGATTAAGAGATGCGAACCCAGGGATTGCTCCTCTTCCGCATGGAAAGGGAGTCCCTCGTCGAGACCGAGCCAATCCTTAAAGGATTCGGCGTCCTCGCAGTGAATCAAAGTCCACCCGTTGTCCGTCGAGACAACTGGGGGTTTGGGCGCGGCCAAAGGCGACCGAATCGGACGTTTCCGACGCTTCAATAGCGCGCCAGGGCTGGAAAGTGCGGCACACAGTGTCGCGAAGCTAGACCATATCCAAAAGTTTGCCAATCAACAGGACCTCCAATGAACCGTGCGCAGAACAGGTGAGTCTGTCGCGAGAAACCCGAACAGTAGATTTTGAATGTAACGAATTGAGCAGTTCAGACGCGAGCGCGGAATCTCTGGCGCAGATGCTTTGAGATGTGACCCCTAACCCTGAGCGGAGAAGGCCGCACCCGTACCGAATTTGCTCCATTACGCTACAACAATAGGATCTCTCCTAAGGCGGGAACCCGCCAAAGCCGCTTCACGGTTACCCGTGACGCGCAGGGATTGTACCAGTTGCACCCCCCCCTGTCAAGGCCGGAGGCGAAAATGGCTAAAAACGGAGGTTTCTACCAACCTCGGACGGCCAAAAGCTCGTCGTCCCTAAGGGAACTGACGTTAATTCCAACCATCGGCTCGCCCAGGTTGCGGCTGATTTCGGCAAGCTTTGCCGGGTCCTTATGGAAGAGGACCGACTCGACGATTGCCTTGGCTCTTCGAGCCGGGTCGCCTGATTTAAAGATTCCGGAGCCGACAAAGACCGTTTCCGCTCCAAGCTTCATCATGAGCGCCGCGTCGGCTGGGGTGGCGATTCCGCCCGCCGAGAAGTTGGGAACCGGGAGCCTGCCAAGCTCTTTCACTTGGCGCACCATTTCGAGGGGCGCCTGCATCTCTTTGGCGATCACGTATAGTTCGTCTTCCCGGGCCGAATGCACCTTCCTTATCTCCGACATGATGGCGCGCATGTGCCGAACCGCCTCGACGACGTCTCCGGTGCCGGCCTCGCCTTTGGTGCGGATCATCGCCGCGCCTTCGCCGCAACGCCGCAGCGCTTCGCCGAGGTTCCGCGCGCCGCACACGAAGGGCACGGTGAACGTGTGCTTGTCGACGTGGTTCTCCTCGTCAGCCGGAGTCAGCACTTCGCTTTCGTCGATGAAGTCGACTTCGAGGGCCTCGAGGATCTCCGCTTCCACGAAATGCCCGATGCGGCACTTCGCCATCACGGGGATGGAGACTTTTTCCTTGATCCCGATGATCATTTCGGGGTCGCTCATGCGGGCCACGCCGCCGTCGCGCCGAATATCGGCAGGCACCCGCTCCAGAGCCATAACGGCGACGGCGCCTGCATCCTCCGCGATCTTTGCTTGATCGGGGGTGGTGACGTCCATAATGACGCCGCCCTTAAGCATCTCGGCCAGTCCAACCTTTTCTCGCCAGGTCTTTCGCGCTCTGTTACCGTCTTCCAAACTCATTTAAGTGACTCCTGGGATCAAATTATACGGCATGGGTGACGCGTGGCGTGTGGCGTGTGAGAGCCGGTGAACTTGGGACCCTTCCGTCCTTTCGCCGGTCACATGTCACTTGTCACTCAAAAAGCCAGAAAGATTTCTACTAGTCTCTTGATTTCTGATGCGACTAGGGGTATCATGAGATTCTCTCTGCTCCGTTTGGGAGCCGAATTAGTCCACAGGGAGGACCAGTTAAACACGAATGCGTAAATATGAGGCAGTAGCCATTGTCAAGCCAGAAATAGCCGATCCCGACGTTCAGAAGATCGCGGACCGGTTCAAGAGCGTGATCGAAGATCACGGCGGCACGGTCGAAAAAGCCGGCAAGTGGGAGAAGCGTAAGCTCGCCTATGAGATAAGCGGTTTCCGAGAAGGAAACTACGTGCTTTTCAACTTCGAGGCCGGCCCGAAGGTGCCGCAGGAGTTGAACCGCCTGATGCGGATCAGCGACGACATCTTGCGCCATCGCATATTTTTGGATGAGGAATAGGGAGGCTTAGCTAATGATCAATCGAGTTGTTCTCGTTGGCCGTTTGACCCGCGACCCGGAGCTTAGAACGACCACCACCGGCAAGAGCGTATGCGATTTCAGCATCGCCGTTTCGAAGCGCGTCAAGCCGCAGGACGGTTCGCAGGACGCAGATTTCTTTCGCGTGTCTTGTTGGGACAAGACCGCCGAATACGTCTCGAACTACCTCACCAAAGGTCGGCTTGTGGGCGTGGACGGTCGGCTTACCTCGCGGAAATTCACCGCAAGCGATGGCACGAACCGAGAGGTCGTCGAAGTAGTCGCGGACAGCGTTCAGGGCCTTGACCGGCCGCGAGACGACGCGGCGGGTGGCGGCGGTGGCGCAGGAGCCGGAGCGATGAGCGCCGGCGGCGGTTCAGCCTCGGCCGCTGTGGCGACCGTACCGAGCGCCGACGAATACGATCCCTTCGCCGACGAATAAGTAAAAAGAAGGGTCGATGCCCAGGGAGAACGATCGTCTCGACGACGGCCCGTACATCGCCGAGCTAGACCCAAGCCACCTTTTCGCGCTTGCAGCCGCGTTCCCTGATCAGTGCGCGGCGGCCTTGCAGTTGGGCGCCCAGGTCGGCGTTCAACATTTGGGCCAGTGCAATGCTGTAGTTCTCGCGGGAATGGGCGGCTCGGCCATCGCGGGAGACTACATTCAAAGTCTCTTCGATATCGGTGGCAATTGCCCTTTCCACGTTTCGCGGGATTATTCCATCCCTTCCTGGGTCGATGGTTCTACCCTCGTCCTTTGTTCCAGCTATTCTGGAAATACGGAGGAGACCCTCGCTTCCTATGAGGTTGCTAAAAGGGCGCGCGCGAAGATTCTTTGCATCACCAGCGGCGGCCGGCTGGCAAGATTGGCGGCGAAAAACGGAGACGTCTTGCTTCGAATCCCTGAGGGTCAGCCGCCACGAACGGCATTGCCCTACCTATTCTTGGGGCCTATGGTTGCGCTTAGCAGGCTCGGCATGCTCGGAATGGCTGAGGAACCCGGGCTGTCCGCGTTCCTTGCTGAGCAAGCAAAGGGTTTGGCGCCAACTTGCCCGTTCCAGAACAATCCGGCAAAGCAGTTGGCGGTAGCGGTCAACGGAAAGACTCCGGTCGTGTACGGTTTGGGCCGCTGGCAGTCGGCCGTTGCCAAGAGATGGAAATGCCAGATCAATGAGAACGCCAAAGCGCCCTGTTTTTCAAACGCCTTCCCCGAGCTGGATCACAACGAGATCCTTGGCTGGAAGGATTTTGACAAAACCGGCGACTGGTTCCTAATCTCCTTGGAAGGGGGAGACGAATCAGTAAGCATGAAGGAGAGAAGGCGCTTCACCTTTGACCTTGTCCCTGGCGCGAAGAGGATTGTCGTCGCCGAGGGAGGCTCCGTGCTACAGAAAATGCTGTATCTAACAATCTTCGGCGATTATGTATCGCTCTACCTGGCGATGCTAAAGGGCGAGGACCCGGGCGACATCGCGTTGATCGAGGAACTCAAACAGAGCCTTGGTTCGGCTCAACAATAAGCCTGGAGGCGAAAAAGCTGAGAACAGCTAGATCCCACGTGCAACGATTTACTGCTTGACTCCGGACAAATCCCATCGCTGATCCCGATGGTGCTCTTCCTCGTACCACTTGGTCCTGCCATTGAACACATGCGATCGATCAAGATAGCCGACGAGTTTGGTGGGCTCGCCGTAGTCGACGACGGGCAGCCTGCCAATGTCGTTCTTAAGCATTTTGACCACGACGTCGCGCAGGAGTTCGTCCTCGTGCGCAACGATCAGATCTCTCGAGCAGACGTCGCCAACCAACTCGGTCCCGCGATCTTCGTGAATCACGCGGAGGATGTCGCTTTGCGTGATGATGCCCACCAGAGCCCCGTCAGTATTCACGACGGGGGCGCCATGTCCGCGGACCAGAGCCTGGGAGGTCCCAATCATGGCGGTAAAGAGTTCGTCGACCGTCGCATTTTCTTGGACGGTAGGGAAATCGTTGACCATGACTTCGCTGACGCGGTGGACGTCGAGTGGATCGATCGAGTATTCCCGGGTCAAGTGATGGCCGCGGCGGGCCACCTTCTCTGTTAGAATCGATCGCTTGAGCAGCAGAACGGTTACCGTCTCGGCCGCGATACACCCAACGAGTAACGCAGGCAAAAGATTGAGATCGTGGGTTAGCTCGAGCGTGAAAACGAGAGCGGTAAATGGAGAGCGCATCGTTCCGCCCATCATCGCCGCCATTCCAATAATTGCCCAAAGTCCGGGCGTCCCCATTGGAATCCAGTGCCCGACCAAAGCGCCAAGTCCGCCCCCCATCATGAGCAGCGGCGCCAAGACGCCCCCCGACGTGCCAGATCCAAGCGAAAGGGACCACACAACCGATTTGCCAATGATGAGCCCGATAAGAGCGGCGCCGACGATTTCTCCTCGAAGAAGAGAGTGGATCACGTCGTAGCCGACGCCGAGGACTCGCGGATCAAGATAGCCCCCAACCCCCACAAACAGGCCGCCAATCGCTGGCCACCACATCCAATGAAGGGGTAGCCGTGTGAAAGTGTCCTCGAAGAAGTAGACCAAGCCGGTCAAGAGGGTCGACCCCAGGCCAGCAATCAATCCAACCACCAGCGCCCAGCACATACCTTGCCAGCCTAGAGCGGAATGAGGAACCACCGCGAAGATTGGGCCGGCGCCCAATAGCGGCACACGTAGAATCGAGGCCGTGATCGCGGCCATTGCGACAGGAATGAAGCTTCGGGGCTTCCACTCGAAAAGCAACAATTCCACCGCTAGAAGCACGGCCGCGACGGGTGTGGCGAAGACGGCGGCCATTCCGGCCGACGCTCCCGCCACCAGAAGGATTTTACGCTCGGCGGCCGAAAGATGGATGAACTGGGCAATGAGCGAGCCAACTGCTCCGCCGGTCATGATAATCGGGCCTTCCGCGCCATACGGTCCGCCCGTGCCGATTGAAATCGCCGAGGAAAGCGGTTTGAGCACGGCGATCTTGGGTTCCATCCGGCTCTGTCCGATCAGAATCGCCTCGAGAGCCTCTGGTATTCCATGGCCGCGGATCTTTTCGGATCCATAACGCGCCATCACGCCAATGACGAGCCCGCCAACGGCAGGGATTAGAATCACTAGAAGGCCGAGGTGATTTTGAGCCGGTGAAACGGTTCCAAAGCTCAGCTTTCCGTAGAAGCAAAGGTTCGTGAAGAACTGGATGAGATCGAGCAGAGCAAGCGCGATGACGGAAGCAATCGCCCCGATAAAGACCGAGATAAGCGACAGAAGAATGACACGACGATCCGTCGTGTAGTCTGCCAGCCCATCCTGATGTTGAGCCATGAATCAGATTCCCCTTGTGCCTCAGGCGGCGATGCGCGAATGCATGTCTCAAGAAGCGCTTGACGGGCGAGCTCGCAACCGTCGATTAATTATTGTATCCTGCATCAGAGGTTCAGCGTAGGGATGACCGTGTTTGGAGCCCTTACCAAATGGTTAATATTAAACGAGCTTACGATCCGGTGTCCGACGAAGACGGTCGGCGAATCCTTGTCGACCGACTTTGGCCCCGCGGAGTGACAAAAGAGCGCGCGCACCTCGAGCGATGGGCGAAGGAACTCTCGCCCAGCAAAGAGCTATGCGTGTGGTTCTCCCACGACCCGAATAAGTGGCCGGAGTTTCAAGAGCGATACCGAGCTGAACTGGCGCCGCAGATGGACAACTTGAAGGAGTTGGCCGCGGAAGCCGGGAAAGGGACGGTCACGTTGATCTATGGGGCCAGGGATACCGAACACAACGAGGCGGTAGTGCTTAAGATGGTGTTGGAAGAGTTTGGGAGTTAGAGAGCCAAAACCCGTAGCGAGCCCAGCAAGCTGGCTTTCGCTACGGGTTTTCGCTCCGGAAGAAGTTTGGGGCATCCGGTCCCGGCTTCGCCGGAACGACAACGCTCGCTTCGCTCCCTATTATTGTCCGCCTACGGCGGACCCCTGGCATGAAGCGGGGCCCATCAAAAGGCCAGGTAGCGAAACAAATCCGTTCTCCCTCGGACCTTTGCCCATGGTGTCTCGTCCCAAGAAATGAGTAGACTGTGCCTCGGATTTCCCTTATGGTTCGCACGAAGTTCGCCAAATTCTCCTGGGCCTTTCTTATTTACAATCTGGGCGTAATCCTTTGGGGCGCGTTCGTAAGGGCAACAATTTCGGGCGACGGATGCGGTAACGACTGGCCGACCTGCGGCGGAAGCAGCGTCATACCAGTTTTCACCCAGGCGAAGACCGTGATCGAATTCGTCCACCGAAGCTCGGTGGCGTTGATCACTCCCCTGCTCATTATTCAGGTGGTCTGGTGCTTCCTGATCTTCCCCAAGGGAAGCAACGTGCGCAAATCGGCTCTGATGTCGACCCTTTTCATCGTGATCGAGGCCCTCGTCGGCGCCCTTCTCGTCAAGCAACATTGGGTAGGTTACGACGATTCGGTGCAGCGCGCCGTCGTCATGTGCATCCACCTGGTGAGCACGTTCATTCTGCTGGGCGCACTCACCTTTACCGCCGTCTGGGCATCCGGTCTCAAGCCTGCCAGTTTAAGGGGGCAAGGGCCCGTGGCTTGGGCTTTGATCGTCGGCCTGGTCGGCGTTCTCATCCTTGGAGTCAGCGGGGCAATCGCAGCCTTGGGCGACACCCTTTACCATTCGAACAGCCTTGCAGAAGCGCTCAAGCAGGATTTTTCGCCTACCGCCAACTTCCTTATTAGGCTGCGGCCGGGGCATCCGCTCATCGCGGTTTCGGTCGGCATTTACACGTTGTTGATTGGCGGGTTGCTTACCCACCTGCGACCCACCGAGCACGTGAGGAAATATGCGAAGCAGGTCGCCTTCATCTTCTTGGCTCAGCTTATGCTGGGAGGAATCAACTATTTACTGAACGCTCCGATTTGGATGCAACTGGTGCATCTATTCGTCGCGGACGTGCTGTGGGTGACGATGATCTTGCTCACCGCTTCGGCCTTGGAAGAGGGGGTCGAGCGGGTCGAAATCGTTGAAAAGCCTGCGGAAACCGCCCAGATGGCGCCCCAGTCGTTTGGCGCGCTCGCGAAAGAATACGTTGCGCTAACCAAGCCCCGCGTCATCAGCCTTTTGCTTTTCACCACCCTTACCGCCATGTTTGCGGCGGCGCCGGGATGGCCGGGAACTTGGCTGCTGATTGCCGTGGCAATAGGTGGTTACATGTCAGCAGGCGCGGCGAATACGATCAACATGGTGATCGACCGGGATATCGACGGGACGATGAAGCGCACATCGAAGCGACCGACCGTAACCCAAAACATCTCTTCCCGTCATGCGCTCATGTTCGGATTTGGACTTGAGGCCGGCTCTTTCGCGCTGCTTTGGAGCGCGGCAAACCTTCTCACCGCGATGCTTGCGCTGGCCGGTCTCGCCTTTTACGTTGTCGTCTACACGCTCATGCTCAAGCGGCGAACCTGGCACAACATCGTGATCGGAGGCGCCGCCGGGTCCTTCCCGCCTTTGGTCGGTTGGGCTGCGGTGACGAACCACCTTTCCCCGTTGGCCTGGTTCCTTTTCGCCCTCATCTTCGTCTGGACTCCTGTGCACTTTTGGGCTCTGGCACTCATGATCAAGGAGGATTACGCCAAAGCGGGGGTGCCAATGCTTCCGGTCGTCCACGGCGAACGAGCGACCGTTATCCAGATTCTGCTTTACGCGGTTCTGACCGCGGTTATTTCTTTGCTTCCCGCTATCTCCCACATCGGGTGGGTGTACGTGGTCACGGCCCTTCTGCTGAATGGTGTGCTCCTTACGCGCTGCTTGCGGCTCTACTTCAACATGGAGAGGCCGAACGCCGTGGCGCTCTACAAATACTCGATGCTTTATCTCGCTGTGCTGTTCCTTGCGTTTGCCATAGACCGGGTGCACTTGGCGTGAGGAGCGGTAACGAGTCCCAGGCCTCGCTCCCCCGGAAAATAGGAATTTTCACGCCCAAGCGGCCTTTTGGCTTTGACAACGGGGGGCGCCGAACGGGTAGCCTAAAAAACGTCTTGGGCGTGGGGCAAAAGGCCCACGTTATAGATCGAGAGGTTGCTGAGGGGCAGCACGACGAGGGTCGAGCGCGAGCGACGGATTCTTCCTGGGAGAGGGTATCCAGCCGGCGTTTTTGCGCGCGTCTCCTTGTGGACAGGAGCATGGAACGCTGAATGGGACAGCTATTTAGACCGAACTCGAACAACCTGGCACGCGCAAGTGTGCTCAGCCTGGCAATCTTCCCTTGGATTGCGTTTTACGCAGGCAGCACCATCACCCGTTCCCCCGCAAACACAAAGGCTGAAGTTCCTGTAAACCAGCCGGTACCGTTCAGCCACCGGCACCATGCCTATGAGTTGGGTATCGATTGCCGCTACTGCCACGTGTCGGTAGAGAGAACTGCGATGGCGAGCATTCCTCCAACCGAAACCTGCATGTCCTGCCACTCCCAGATTTGGACCAACAGCCCCTTGCTGGAACCCATCCGCAGGAGCTACGAAACCAACACCCCAATTCAGTGGAACGACGCCGACAACGTGGAAAGCGGGCGAGGAATGTTTGGGTGGACGAAGGTAAACAAGGTTCCCGAATTTGTCTATTTCAACCATAGCATCCACATCGCTCGAGGACTGAACTGCGATCAGTGCCACGGTCCAGTGCAGCAAATGACTCTGACCTGGAAGGGGCAAGCTTTTGCGATGGCTTGGTGCCTGGATTGCCACAAGGAGCCGGAAAATTATCTGTACCGCGACCCGGATCCCAAGTATAAGGACCTCACTCCGCAGGATGAAGCAATGCTTCCGTTCTACAAGCTGGAGCAGGGGCTGCCGCTAACGCCCCGCCAGCAGTCTTTGCTCGATGGCGACCAGTATGTTGGAGCGGGCGACGAAGTGGCGGACGGGGAGCAACTGGTGAAGCAGCTAGGGGTCAAGAAGAACGAGTTGACCGACTGCTGGATTTGCCACCGCTAGGTTTAAAAAGGAATGGACGAGAGGGAAAAACGAATCGATATCGAAGCGATGCGGCAGAGCCTTGCCAAGGTTAGCGGCAAGCGATACTGGCGCGGCATCGAGGAGTTGGCCGATACCCCAGAGTTTCGCACCTGGGTTGAGGACGAGTTCCCGCAGCGGGCATCGTTGCTCGACGTTGATCGTCGCGCGTTCCTCAAGTTAATGGGCGCTTCCATGGCCCTGGCGGGGCTTGCCGGTTGCAGAAGCCTGCCCGAGGAAAGAATCGTTCCCTACGTCAAGGCGCCTGAAGAGCGGCTTCCTGGCCAGACGCTTTCCTACGCTTCGGCGATGCCGTTCGGCGGATACGCCTTTCCCATCCTTGTAACCAGCAATGAGGGCCGGCCCACTAAGATCGACGGAAACGACCGTCATCCCGCGAGCATGGGCAAGTCGGATGTGTTCGCGCAGGCCGAGATTCTTCAAATGTACGATCCGGACAGGTTGGGCCAGCCGATGCGAATCGTCCAAGGCCAACTCATGCCGTCGTCGTGGGACGACGTGTTGTCGGCCGCCCGCGGCGCGTTGGAAACGGAAAAGGCGAGAGGCGGGTCCGGCCTTAGAATCCTAACCGAAACAGTGACCTCGCCAACCTTCATCGGCCTGATGAAGGACCTCCTCAAGGAATACCCAGGGGCGAAGTGGTATCAATATCAGCCGGTCAACCGGGACAATGAAAGGGAGGGCAGCAGGCTAGCGTTCGGCACACTGGTCGACACGCGCTACGAGCTTAAGAACGCGAAGGTCGTCCTTTCTCTCGACGGCGATATCCTTGACTGCACCCCGCACCACGTCAGACACATTCAAGACTTCATGTCCGGACGCAATCCGGACGCGCCGATGAATCGGCTCTACGCGATCGAAAGCACCTTCAGCCATACGGGCGCATTCGCGGATCACCGGGCAGCGGTAAAGCCTAGCGAAATCGAGGGTGTAGCCCGCGCAATTGCCCAAGGTTTGAAGCTGGCGGTTGGCGCCGGCACGCTTCCCGCAGGCCTTTCCCAGAAATGGGTCGACGCGATGACGCGCGACCTTTCCGCAAACCATGGCGCCTGCGTCGTGGTTACCGGGGAGAGGCAGTCTCCCGCCGTTCACGCCCTCGTTCATGCTATCAACCGCGCGCTGGGCAATGTTGGCCAGACCGTTTTCTACAGCGAGTCGGTGGAAGCGGAGGCGCCATCCCAAACTCAACAGCTTGCGACGCTTGCCGCCGAACTGGAATCGGGCGCGGTCAAGACGCTCTTTATAATGGGAGGCAATCCGGCCTACAACGCGCCTGCCGACAGCAAGTTCCTGACCGCCCTTACCAAGTTTTCTGCCACGCCGGGAGCCACCTCGATGCGGCTCGGCGCATACGACGACGAAACGTCAGCTTTGTGCCAGTGGATGCTTCCCGAATCGCATTTCCTCGAGGCTTGGGGCGACGCTTGCGCGCCAGATGGAACGGTAACGATCGTTCAGCCGCTCATCGCGCCGCTCTTCGATACGCGGTCCGCGATCGAGGTGATCGCCGATCTTCTCTTAAAGCCGTCGGGTGGCTACGATCTCGTGCGGACCACTTGGATGCCCTCGCTTAAGGAGCGCGGTTGGCGCGACGCGCTGAACTCGGGGCTCGTGCCGAACACTGCGTCAAAGCCGGCAAGTCCAAATCTCAACCTTCCCGCCGCAAGCGGCGGCGCGGCGTCCTCTGGCATCGAAGCGGTTTTCGCGCCGGACCCAACCATTTACGATGGCAGGTACGCGAACAACGGATGGCTGCAAGAGCTTCCGAAGCCAATGTCCAAGTTGTCATGGGATAACGCGGTCCTCATGGGCCCCAAGCTGGCCTCGCAGCTTCAAGTCGCCTACCAAGACTTGGTCGAGTTGAGCACCGATGCGGGCAAAGTGACCGCGCCAGTTTACGTTTTGCCTGGACTTCCCGACGATACGGTAACTCTCCATTTGGGCTACGGCCGCTTAAAAGCGGGCAAAGTCGGAAATGGAACGGGATTCAATTTCAATGCCCTTCGAACCTCTCGCAATCAGTGGTTCTCGAAAGTTGAGATATCCAAGGCGACCGGAATCTACCAGCTTGCGACCAGCCAGACCCACCACAGCATGGAGCACCGGGACATTATTCGCGAGGGCACGCTGGACGACTATAAGAGCGATTCCTCGTTAGCCCCGGAAGAAACGAAATACGTCGAGGGGCATGAGGGTGAAGAACCACCAAGCCTTTATAACCTCACCGCGGAGTGGGCCGAGAAATACCCCGAGTTGCCCCAGTGGGGAATGACGATCGACCTGAACACCTGCACCGGGTGCGGCGCCTGCGAGATCGCGTGCCAGGCCGAGAACAATATCCCCAACGTCGGCAAAGATCAAGTGCAGCGGGGCCGTATCATGCACTGGATCCGGGTCGACCGGTTTTTCCGGGTTGACGACGGAGGGAAGGACCGAGATTTTCAGGAGCCGATCGCAGAAGTGGAGTCGATCGATCCCACTTTCGACCAGGGCGCCCTCGACCCCAACAATGTGAAAGTGGTTTGCATGCCCGTCCCATGCATGCACTGCGAGACCGCCCCATGCGAGCCGGTATGCCCCGTGGCCGCAACGATCCACAGCCACGAGGGTCTTAACCAAATGGTTTATAACCGCTGCGTGGGCACCCGCTACTGCTCCAACAACTGCCCATACAAGGTCCGCCGATTTAATTTCTACAACTACCAGTTCCGCCAGCAGCAGTTCCAGGGCGATCGGGATATCACGATCCTCAACCTGGTCAACAATCCGGACGTTTCGGTCCGAAGCAGAGGCGTGATGGAGAAGTGCACCTACTGCGTGCAGCGCATCAACTCCGCGCGGATTACGGCCAAGAAGGAAAACCGTAAGATCAAAGACGGCGAGGTCGTGCCGGCCTGCGCTCAGGCCTGCCCGTCCAAAGCGATCACCTTTGGCGACCTCACGGATTCCTCCGCCGCGGTAGTTAAGTTGAAGAGCCAAAAGAGGAACTACAGCCTGCTGGGCGATCTTAACACGAGGCCGCGAACCACCTATCTCGGCAAAGTTCGCAACGTCAACAAGGAGATGCCCGCTTAGTATGGCGAAGACCCTCGGCCCAAAAGAAGACGTTCTGATCACTGGCCATCAAACGATGGAAACGGTGAACGACAGCATCGCCGGGCCCTCTCTTTACTGGAAGAGGCACGGCAAGCAATGGTACATGCTTGCCCTCACCGCTTTCCTTTTTGTAAACGTTTTGTTACTCGCCGTAGGCTGGCTGCTGTATCAGGGCATCGGCGTCTGGGGCAACAACATTCCCGCCGGATGGGGAATGGACATCATCAACTTCATCTGGTGGATCGGTATCGGCCATGCAGGCACCCTGATCTCGGCGATTTTGCTTCTGATGCGCCAAAAGTGGCGAACCAGCATCAACCGCTTCGCGGAGGCGATGACGATCTTCGCGGTTATGTGCGCCGGCATGTACCCCCTATTACACACGGGCCGGCCATGGGTTTCGTATTGGTTGATGCCGTATCCGAACTGGCTGACGATGTGGCCGCAGTTTAGAAGCCCGCTCGTTTGGGACGTGTTCGCGGTTTCCACTTACTTCACCGTCTCGCTACTCTATTGGGGCATCGGCCTTATCCCCGACGTCGCCACGCTCCGCGACCGGTCGCGAATTCCGTGGGCCAAAAAGGTTTACGGCATGATTTCCATGGGCTGGAGAAATTCGGCCAAGCATTGGAAAAGGTTTGATATCGCTTACTTGATCCTTGCCGGTCTGTCGACTCCGCTCGTGCTTTCGGTGCACAGCATCGTGTCCTTCGACTTCTCGGTAGGAATCGTCTCCGGTTGGCATACGACGATCTTCCCGCCATACTTCGTCGCGGGCGCCGTCTACGCAGGCTTCGCGATGGTGCTCTTTTTCGCATTGCCCGTTCGGCGCTGGTACAACCTGAAGGACGTGATCACGATGACGCACATCGATTGGATGTGCAAGATCATGCTCGCCACCGGCATCATCGTTTTCTTCGGATATTGCTGCGAAGTTTTCTACGCATACTACAGCGGAGACGCGTTTGAAATAGCGAACACGAGGAACCGGTTCTTCGGCCCCTATTCGTTCTACTATTGGTCGCTGATCTTCTGCAACGGCCTTGGCCCGCAGGTGCTCTGGTGGAAGAAGGCGCGCTACAACATTCCAACCGTATTTGCCGTGACCCTCGTGGTCAGCATCGGCATGTGGCTCGAACGGTTTATCATCATTCCGGTCAGCCTTAGCCGCGACTTCGACCCTTCTTCATGGCGCATGTACATGCCCACCTTTGTAGACGTCGGCATGTACCTCGGCACTCTCGGCTTCTTCTTCATGATGATGTTCCTCTTCATTCGGTTCTTGCCGATGATCTCGATCTTCGAAGTTCGTGAGCTGCTGGATTCCCTTCGCGAGCATGTGAAGTCCAAGAACGGCCACGCCCATGCGGCTACAACGGGCGGGGAGGACGGCCATGCACGCTGAGGTTAAGGGGCCTTCCGTTTATGGTCTCGTCGCGGAATACGAGACTTCCGACGCCCTGGTAAGGGCGACAAATAAGGTTTACGATGCGGGTTATCGCGAGATCGACGCCTACGCCCCGTTCCCAGTGCACGGCCTGCCCGAAGCCCTTGGATTTGAAGACCCAAGGTTGCAGTGGATGATCTTCGGCGGCGGGCTCACGGGGGCTACCGTCGGGTTTATGTTCCAATGGTGGGTGAGCGCATCCGCCTACGCGCACAACGTGGGTGGCCGGCCCTTGCTCAGTTGGCCGGCGTTCATTCCAGTTACCTTTGAGTGCACGATTCTATTTTCCGCGTTAACCGCCGTTTTTGGAATGTTAGCCCTGAACAAGCTGCCCGAGCCTTATCATCCGATTTTTGACACGCCCAACTTCGAGCAGGCGTCTCAAGGTTCCTATTTCTTGGCCGTCGAAGCGGTCGACCCCAAGTTCATCGAAGAGGATGTACGCGCCTTGCTCGAGGATTCTGGCGCGATCAACGTCAGCGTGGTAAAGCAGGAGGAGCCGGAATGGTAAGCGCACGGAAGCCTTCGAAGCTGCTAGGCTTGATCGGGATCGCCTTGCTCGCCGCCGGGTGCCATACCGATCTGTGGGTGCAGCCTCACTTGCGGCCTCAAACCTACAGCGATTTCGGCGGTTTCCCCGACCACGCGACTTCGCGCCCCGTCGTTTTTGGGACGGTTGCCCGGGGCGAAGCCGACGACGACGCCGCATATTACACAGGACGGGTCGACAAGAAATATGTCGCCGATATCCCTTACGCCCAAGCCAGCAGCGACCTTAATAAGGAAGGCATCAAAATCTCGAGTTTCAAGGACTTCATCGAGCGAGGTCATGAGCGGTTTACCATCTACTGCACGCCCTGCCACGGCCAACTTGGCGACGGGAACGGAATGATCGCCCAGCGCGGCTATGCGATTCGGAGACAACCAGCCAGCTACCACACTGACCGCTTGCGGAACATGCCGGTTGGACACTTTTTCGACGTAATGACCAACGGCTTTGGGACCATGTTCAGCTACGCCGCGCGAGTCGAAGTGCCCGACAGATGGGCCATCGTCTCCTATATCCGCGCGCTGCAGCTAAGCCAGAACGTGAAAGAATCCGAACTGACGCCGCACGAGAAACAAAGTATCAAACCCGGTCCCGTGGACATCGGGCAGGGACGCTAAGGAATGAACGAAGACTCACAAAGTTTGGATCTCATCAGGAAACGGCAATGGACCGCCGGCCTGATTGGCATCGTCGGTATGATCCTTTGGGCCGTCGGTTTCTTTGCCGAGCATGATCATAAGCAAGCGCTGTACGGCTATTTCTTCGGCTTCATCTTCTGGGCATCGTTAACAATAGGATGCCTCGGCATTATGAGTCTGCAAGGCGCGGTGAAGGCAACTTGGGGAGTCGCCGTCGTACGTATCATGGAAGCGGCGGCTGGGCCGTCGATGATGCTGCTTCTTCTCGTGCTGATCATTCCAATCGCGGCGCCGGGAATTGGCCTTGGAGTCCTGTACAAATGGGTCGACGTGAACTACATGCTGTCGGACCCCGTTCTGCGCCATAAGCTGTTTTTCCTCACTCCCAAGGGCTTCTGGATTCGAACCTTGATCGCCGGCGTCCTTTGGACCCTATGGTCTTATATATTGAAACGATCCTCGCGGCGGCAGGATACTTCGCTGGACAATAAGGAATGGGACCTGCGCGCAAACTGGGGCGCAGTGGGTCTCGTGATGTTTTTCATTACCGTCACGATGGTGGCCACCGACTGGGTGATGTCGATCAACCCCTACTATTTCTCGACGATCTATGGGATCATCTTTGCGATCGGCGCCGGGCTTTCGGCCATGTCTCTGGCCGTTTTATTCATCCTCATCAACTCGGATATGCCGCCTTACCGGGCTATCGTGACGCCCAAGCTTACGCGGGATTTGGGGAACGTTTTTCTAGCGCTGACGATGCTCTGGGCTTACACCACCCTGTCTCAGTTCCTCATCACTTGGCAAGGGAACTTGCCGCTCGAGGTGCCGTATTACCAGCACCGAACCGGTCTCTCGTTCGGGACCGCCGGCAAGGGGATGGACTGGAACGTGCTCAGCAGCCTGGTAATCCTGTTCCAGTTCTTCGTTCCGTTCCTTGCCTTGCTCGCGCCGCGAACGAAGCGCGTGGTGCGGAACATGATTTGGGTTGCCCTAACGATAGGGGTGGTGAGGATTTTCACCGTCTATTGGCTCATCTTCCCGGACCTCCGCCCGAACGAAGGGTTTGGCGGGTCTCTGACCCATTGGACAGACTACGCGGCTTTCTTCGGAATCGGAGGGATTTGGCTCTGGACGTTCCTCTACAACATGTCGCAAGCGCCGCTGCTGCCGAAGTACGACACGAGACTGATGGAGGTGGAACATGCCTGAGCATGGACACGGCCATCATCACGGTCCCCCAGATACGAGCAAGGGATACGAACAGAGCGATCTCCAGATTTCAGGGATCGTTAAAGGCGTCATCGCCTACTTCATTTTCACGGCCGCGGTTGGAGTCGTGGTTCTTCTAGCCATGTTGGGATTCCACCAGACGAGCCCAAGCAAGGCCGATTTCGGCCCCAAGATCACGCCGCCGCAACCGTATCCCCTTCTTCAGAATAACGTGACCGCACGCACAGACATTTGGAACCTGCGCTCCCGAGAGCAGTATCTTCTCGACAACGTGACCTATGTGGACAAGGCCAAGGGCATTCTGCGGATTCCTATCGAAGACGCGATCGACCGCGCCGCCGCCATAGGCCCGCACGGTTCGAGCGCAACGTCGTCGCAGCCCGTGCCCCCACCGCCTGCAGGTGTAGCCGGCCCCAAACCGCAAAACTCCCCGTTTACGCGGGACCCTGAACCGGTCCCAGAAACGGGAACCAGAACCATTCCGATCACACCCACAGGGCATGCCTCGGAGATAGCGGGAGGTAAGAAGTGAAATCACTCTACCGGTATACGATTCCTCTTGTGGCCCTTGGCATTTTTGCTTTCTTCGGGCTGTGCACCGTTTTTGGCTATTCCTTGAAGAATGCGCAGGGAATCGACTTGAACGGCAAGTTCGGGCTCAGCCAGCGGCTGGGCAACCTCTTGCCGCTGAAGACGGCGCTCCAGGACGAGGGAGGCAAGAACGTCCATCTTGGAGATTATTTCGGGAAGAGGCCGGTCGTGCTTCTTCTCGGCTCCTTCACCTGCGACGGCGCCTGTAGCACCCAGTTTGAAAACGCGACCCAAACGTTTGCGGACATTAAAGATAAGTCGGTCGGCCGAGATTTCGACGTGGTCGCCCTGAGCATCGATCCGAGAGAAACCTCCTTTGTTGCCTCGGGCAAGAAGGATGAACTCCTAAAAGAGTACGGCCGCCCCGAGACCGCCGCTGGTTGGCATTTTCTTACCGGCGACGAGGCCCACGTTAAGCAAATCGCGGACGCCCTGGGCTACCAATATTTCTACAGCGCGGCAAAGAACCAATTGGTTAACCCGACCGGCCTTTTCATAGCCACGCCGGACGGCCACGTTTCGAAATACTACTACGGCACCGAATATGTGGCGAGCCTTGTGAGCGATTCGACGGCAGACGCGGCCCAGGGCAAGATCGGCGTACCTAACCAGCCCGTCCTAATGGCGTGCATCAAGTATGACCCTGATCATAATAAGACTCGAAAAGTGGTCTTTTGGGCGATACGCATCGGTGGCTTCTCAACCATCGTCATTCTTGCCGCCTCGATCTTTTTCATGTCTCGAAACCCTTCGCAGCCACGACACATCACCGACAAGGAGGATTTCTTCAGGACCGGCTAAGGCGCCCTGGAGTTTAACATGTTCCCGACAAAGCTCGCACCGCTACAAGGCTCGAACTTCGCGCCGGAAGTTGATGCGCTTTTTTACATCATCACGGCTCTGACCGTTTTCTTTACGGTCGGCGTGATGGCGGTGGTCATCTTCTTCGCGATCAAGTATCGCGCAGGTTCCAAAGCGGACCGGTCTCGGCCTCAGAACGAGAACCTGTTCATCGAGATTGCTTGGTCCGTTCCGCCCTTGATTCTCGGTCTTGTGATCTTCGCGTGGGGCTCCGTTCTCTTCGTCAAAATGAGAAGGCCGCCGCAGAACGCGCTTGAGATCTTTGTGATCGGCAAGCAGTGGATGTGGCACATTCAGCACCCAAACGGAGTTCGAGAAATGAACGAGCTTCACGTTCCATCTGGGGTGCCAATTAAGCTGACGATGATCTCTCAGGACGTCATTCACGCTTTTTACGTTCCGCAGTTTAGAACGCAGTTCATGGTCGTTCCTGGCCGCTATACCTATGAGTGGTTCGAGCCGACCAAGCCCGGCAAATACTATTTGTTCTGCGCGATGCACTGTGGCGCGGGACACTCCGAAATGGGCGGCTATGTGTACGTGATGCCTCCGAAGGATTACCAGACCTGGCTGGCCCACGGCGGATCCACACCTTCCAACGAACACCCGACGCTGGTTCAGCAGGGCCAAGAGCTTTACACCCAGCTCAGTTGCTCAAACTGCCACAAGGAACAAGATACGGAACGGGCGCCTTCGCTTTATGGGATATACAATAAGACCGCCAAAACGGACAAGGGTGACATGCTGGTAACCGACGACTATTTGCGAGAGGCTATCGTGAATCCATACGACAAGATCGTTGCGGGTTACACGAACACGATGCCCGAATACAAGCGTGTGACCCAGACCGAGCCCGGCCTCACCGAGGAGCAGTTGCGCAGCCTAGTCGAATATGTGAAATCGCTTTCGAGCAGTGCAACGCCTTCCGGCTTGACGCCTGGCGCAGTATCCCCGGCCGCTTCCGGCGGTCCGGTTGCGGTTAACGCAGTAGCCACCCAGAAGCCGGGCGGAGTTTCAGCGGTTGCGGCGGGAGGCGTCAGATGAGCACCAAAGCGATCAGCCAGGAAGAAACGAGCCATATCGCGGAGCGCAAGAACTACCTCAACAACGGTTCTTCTATCTCGTCTTGGCTCCTCACCTTCGACCATAAGCGCATCGCGTTTATGTATCTGATCTCGATCAGCTTTTTCTTCCTGATAGGCGCCATCGCGGCAGGAATCGTCCGCCTCGAGTTGGTTTCGCCGAACGGCGTGATGCTCGAGAACGAAACGTTCAACAAGATGTTCTCGGCCCACGGCATCACCATGGTTTTCTTCTTCCTGGTGCCGTCCATACCCGCCACGCTGGGCAACTTCTTGCTGCCAATCATGGTTGGCGCGAGGGACCTCGCCTTCCCGAGGATGAACCTCCTAAGCTGGTATCTCTACGTCATCGCCGGCATCCTGCTCCTGCTTGCCGTGTTCATGGGGGGCGTGGATACCGGTTGGACGTTCTATACGCCTTTCAGCAGCCTCTACAGTAAAACACAGGTGACGCTGGCCGTTTCCGCCGCGTTCCTTGCGGGCTTCTCCTCGATCCTTACCGGAATCAACTTCATCGTCACCGTTCACAAGATGCGCTGCCCAGGCATGACTTGGGATCGCCTGCCGCTGTTCGTGTGGGCGATGTACGCCACCAGCTTGATCATGATCCTCGGCACCCCCGTCGTCGCGATCACGCTTCTGCTTGTAGCGTTCGAGCGGGTATTCAGCATCGGCGTCTTCAGCCCCGAACTGGGCGGCGACCCCGTGCTGTTCCAGCACATGTTCTGGTTCTACTCGCACCCCGCCGTTTACATCATGGTCCTGCCCGGAATGGGTGTGATCAGCGAGATCATGGCCGCTTTCTCCCGAAAGCGCGTGTTCGGCTATCACTTTGTCGCCTATTCGAGCCTCGCGATCGCCGCCCTCGGATTCATCGTGTGGGGCCACCACATGTTCGTCTCCAGCCAGTCGATGTATCAGGGGATCGTGTTCTCCCTTGTGTCGTTCCTTGTTGCCGTGCCATCCGCGATCAAGGTCTTTAACTGGACCGCGACCATGTACAAGGGCAACATCGATCTGTCGACTCCGATGCTGTATGCCCTTGGCTTCCTCGGGCTGTTCGTGATCGGCGGTCTCACCGGCCTGTATCTCGCCTGCATCGGCACCGACGTTCACCTCACCGGAACCTACTTTGTGGTCGCGCATTTCCACTTCGTCATGGTGGGAGGAAGCGTCACCGCCTTCCTCGGTGGCCTTCATTTCTGGTGGCCAAAGATGTTTGGGCGCATGTATCCCGAATTCTGGGGCAAAATGGCCGCCCTGATAACGTTCGTCGGCTTCATCGTGACGTTCATGCCGCAGTTTATTCTCGGGTTCCTCGGCATGCCGCGAAGGTATCACCTTTACTACTTTGCCGGGGCTGAGTTCCAGCCCTATCACATCATGTCCACCGCCGGATCTTCGGTGCTTGCGGTTGGGCTCTTGATGCCAGCCCTTTACTTGACCTGGTCTCTGAAATACGGCGAGCCTGCGAGTCGGAACCCGTTCCACGCCGTCGGCCTCGAGTGGACCACCCAGTCCCCGCCGCCGACCGAGAACTTCGACACCCCGCCAGTCGTCACCTGGGAAGCCTATGACTACGGCGAGATGGAAGCCCACGAAGCTCACTTGGACGAGGCCGAACTTGAAGAGGGTGGGGAAGCAAAGAAAGAGGTGGAGAAGCTCTAATGGCAACAACTGCGACTCCGCACGGCGCGCATCACGACGATCGCGTTTACCACCAGTTCGAGGATTACGAACAGCAGACCGACAGCTACGTCATCGGCATGTGGTGCTTCGTAGTGCAGGAGATCATGTTCTTCGGCGCCCTGTTCATGGCGTACACCTTGTACCGCTGGAAATATCAGGACGACTTCTACCAAGCGCGCCAGACCCTGAACATCTTATGGGGCGCGGTCAACACGACGGTCCTTCTCACATCGAGCTTCTCGATGGCTCTTGCCGTCCATTATGCGCAGCAAAAAAAGCAGGCTTTACAACAGGCTTGCCTCTTTTTCACCCTGCTATGCGCCTGCGCCTTTCTCTTTGTAAAGCTCTATTTCGAGTGGGCGGAAAAGTTTAGACTGCACCACGTGATGGGTCCCCAGTTTCATTGGACTGGCAGCGGCTCGCCCGCCCACATACAGCTCTTCTTTAGCCTCTATTTCGGTATGACCGGACTCCACGGCGTCCACGTCCTAGCCGGAATCATCGTCATCGGCATTCTCATGTTCATGACCCACAAGAACTACCCGTCGGTCCGGGACTACATCCCGACCGAGCTGGTGGGCCTCTACTGGCACTTCGTGGACATCGTTTGGATATTCCTCTTCCCCCTGTTCTATTTGATGCCTAAATGAGCGAACACAAAGACCACCACATAACGCCGATTTCGACACTCGTGGGCACGTTCCTCACCCTCGTGGTGCTCATGGCGCTGACAATCTTCAGCTCCAAGATCGACCTCACACCGCTCGGGAACAACATCGCGAACCTGGGAATCGCCTTTGTAAAGGCTACGCTGGTGGTGCGGATTTTTATGGGCCTCGCTTACTCTTCCAAGCTGGCCAAGCTCTTCGGCCTCGCCGGCTTCGTGTGGCTTGTCCTCATGGGCATCACCTTTGGCGACTATGCCACCCGCAAGTGGGAGCCGGTGCACGGCTGGTACGCGAAGGACGGGGGAAATGGCAACCCCAACGACCCCGCCCCAACCGAGCAGATGCGGGTGAACCCAGACCCGAATCCGCCCGCGGAAAAGACCGAGGAGTAGCCAGCCGTTAGCTCCGTTGCTGGTCGGATGCATTGCAATGTTATTGATGTTTAGGTTCGGTGGGTTCGTTTGGTAATTTCACTTTCTGCGTCTTCTTTGGTCAGGGGTTCTGGACCCTGACCGCAGACAGGATGAGCCGGGCACGTCGCCAGGGATGAGTAATGCGGCCTTGTTTCGGGCGATAACACGCTCGCTCGGTTTGTTTGTCTCCTCGTCAGGTTTCTTGAACCGCAGAAGCCACAGAACTCCGCGCTTCTGGCTTTCCGCCTTGTGCTGGGTTTAGCCGCATGCCGCAGAAGACACAGAAGCCCTTCACGGGATTTGCCTCCGTCGACTCCGCTAGACCTATTTTCAGAGCAGAGGGCTTAGGGCGGCATAGACGAAAAGCGGAAACCGGATTGTGTCTCGCAAGGCGCAAAGGACGCAAAGCCCGTCCTTGGGTCGGTTCGCTATTTTCAGCGCTACGACAAGCGCCAGAGTATCCTCGCGTCAAAACCAGAAGTGGGTGGTTGGTAATGCAGAGATCGCAGAAGAGGAAGAGGTGGTCGTGGCCGCCCCTGCCGGTTTGGGTTCCGGAAAGGAGCCACCGAAACACGGAGGGACGCCGGGGTTGGCGGCTAGTGGCGATGCACGATATGAAATTGTCAAAGAGCAGGGGGTCGTTATCCTCTCTTTGCGAGGCCCCAATTACAATTACAGTTTATTTGCCCTCTCTGTCACAAGAATATACAGAATAATCAGCACTAACTATAGAGCTGATCGCCAGCGTCATCGATTCACAAGGTCTGATCACAACAAGTTCTTGAGGTTCCTACGGCAATTTGTTAAAGCTTCTAGCGCACAAAATGCCACTCGCGTCGTTTGGGTTCAGGTCCTAACCAGTTCGCCAACCAGAAGGCTCTGCAACGGGTTTCGGAGGGCCGGTCACATGCCTACCGATTGCCAGAATTCCTCGTGTGCGGCTTTTGGAATATGTGCTTGGACTGGATCGCACAGCACCCATTCGCCGTTGGCGCGTTCAAGAATATCTTCCGTGCTGATGAGCTTGGCGTCATTTTCGCCAGGTATATCAGGATCGATGGATATGGATGGGTGCAGCCGCCGGAGCTCGGCAACACATAAGGCGAGAGCATGCCTGAATTCCGTATAGTTCGGATCGTAAAACAGAACGGTCCGGATTCTATGCTCGATACCGGTGTTATATTCCTGCCTCTTCGCCTCCGACCAGTCGGACATACGGGATGGTCTTTCGATGCCTCCCCAAGGGCGGAGATACGGCTGCCGGTAGATGCGTTCGCCCGTGTGCGACACGCCTAGATATTCCGTCTCGACTACTCGCGCCCTCAGCCTGTCGGGAAGGAGTTTCGAGAGTTCCATGAGCATCAGCTTGTCCGCATACCCAATCATCCAGGGTGAGAGTTTGCCATCGCGAACGCGGGGACCGCCTGATTGCTCAGAAATCAGAACATTGGAGCCGATCCGATAAACGAAGGCTCCGGGCCAGCACCACCGGTCGATAATTGGGTGATCGAGGGGCGGCGATATTCTCGCCCCGGATTCGATCATTTGCTGTAGCTGGTCGGGACTGAACAGGATTGGCGAGTTCAAAGCAATACCATTATCGCTTGGCTGGGAAACCGGCGCTAGGCCCGGTTAGGCCAGACCTCCGCCCGATGTGTAAGCGTACTATCTTTGGCGATTTAGGATCGTTGCGGCTGGGTTATTCCGGCTCAATTAGAAGGCGGGACTAGTCCCACGGATTACAATCTCATCATGGGCAACGAAAGCTGTAAGGCCCGAAGCCGCCGCACGGCTGAGGGCTACTTCGATTCGAATACTGCCGCGTGTGCCTCAATAGTTGCTTGGGTACATGCTGTTCGGGAGACATCACAATTGATGAAGACAAACTGCACGGATGCTTGTTCCGGGCATGCAGATGATTGTATAAGCGACGACTTGAATTCGATATGGAACTGGAGAGACAGCGACGCCTACAAGGCTGCCACGGAAAAAGGCTGAAAAAGCCATTCTAGATAGAACTAAGTTACATGTGGGTTTTCTCGGGGGATTTCATTGAGGTCATGAGCTACGAAGACGAGATGCCAAGCCTGGGCTTTGTTTGACTCGCAACCCAGCACGAGTTGAATTCTGGCAGTGGCTATGGTAATCGCCCGTCTCCGTATTGCCAAAGCTCGCTCAACTCGATGGTCGGCGCGGCCCTGCCAATTTCGCAGCGCAAGGCAAGCGCTTCGTCATCGTGCGACAAGTGGGGACTGCGTAAGAGAATCTCGCGAATCGTCCAATGATGGGGACACTTCTTCGGCTACACAGTCGCCTGCACAATCTCGCTCAAAGCCCTTATTTCGCCACTCGGTGGCCGCTTTCGCGAGAATGCGCAGTCGCCTTCAATGATCCTAATTTTTGCGATCGAACGTCATGGCCTCTTTCTCTAACATCCCGCTTTTTGTGAGTGTAAACTCGGTGCTTGATTTCCACACAAGGTCCCAAGTCACTAGCGATGGTCGTGGCGTCGAAGCATTAATCGCCGCCACGACGTTTCGATTCTTAGGATCATTGGAACTAGCCACGATCGTGCTGGACATGTCCATGGTAAGTTTATTTCCGTCCAGCGTGAAGGTGCCGAATCGCTTCACGTCAGTACCCTCGATGGTGGAATCGATTTGAAAGGCTCCGCCCTTTTCGAACACCCACGTCCGGGGACGCCCCGTCGTGTTCAAGGTCCAAGTGCCTACCAATTTGCTGGATGATGCCCCCTTGTTGCAGGATGCTATAGCAATGACCACTAGACCGAATGTCAATGCTCTTGAGTGTTTCCCTATGCCCTATTATACCGGACCTATGCTTCGACTTCGGTTTGTGTATCCTCTCATCAAGAACCTGACGGTGGCCGTTTAGCTTAGACGTGAGGCCCGAATAACTCAACCCCAGCATAGTTTGGACCGGCGTCCCGCCGACGAAGTGAGAATATATGAAGAGGGGCAGAGGATAGTAGGTGCAAAATACAAAACAGTCATAAGTGTAAGTCGACCGACCAAGAATTATGGCCTATCGCCAAACGACAATTACATGCTCTCCGGATATTACACGACGCTCGTGGGCAAGTCGCGTCTTCCATGAAACAGGTCGGTCGCTTCAATGCTCTGGAACTTGAGGTGCGATTCCCTCTTGCGTTACGACGTCTTGCAACGATCGGTTTCGTGGCTACATTGCTTCTGAACGCCGCCGCATCCACGGGACCGAGACTTGGAGACCTAGGTTTCGATACATACCCGAAAGGCAATAAGGTGGTGTTCTCCGCGTGGGATGGAGGTTTATGGCTTTTCGATATTCAAAGGGGCCTTACTTCAAAGTTGCCCATTAGTCTGAACAACGCATCGAGTCCTCGGTTTGCACCTGATGGAAGGAGAGTGGTGTTTAGCTCGAAAGCGATAGACGGTAGTTATTCGCTTTATTCATTTGACTTGGGAACGCGCTCCACGAGGAGACTTACCTCGGCAGGCCGATGCGAAGACAGATGTTCTGATTTTAGCCATGATGGGAAGACACTTATTGTTTTGAGGGCCGCCCGGGTTAGACCCTACAGCATGGGGGGGTATGTTTGGGATGATTACGATCTCTATGTGCTAAATCTAAAGTCTTTGACCACTACACGCCTAACTAGCGAGCATTACTACAGCTGCGGTTCCGCGGCATTCGTGGGGGCCGATATCGTTTTCTCGGCCGTGCAAAGGGGAGGTTTTGATGCAACGGGTCGGCTCTTTGAAATCAAACCTGGCTCAAAGCGGGTTGTTTTGTTCCACGATCAGAAAGGCCCCGATTGGACTAATGTCGCGGCTTCTCACACCGGCGAACGAATAGCCTTTGTTTGGGATAAAGATAATAAGTACACATACGATATCTTTCTTTCGACGCCAACCGGCGGCACTGTGCATAAATTGCCTACTGGGGCAGTCACCCGCTTTTGCCGTGTACCTCGATTCTCGAGCGATGATAAAGAAATCTACTATTTAGGGTCGGCGACTGGAGGCAGGCAAAAGCCGTATAGCCTCTATAAGGTTGACCTTAAGGGGAACGTCAATCTCGTGGCGACAGATGATCTGTTCATGAATCCAGAGTCTTGGAGCAGGAGGAAAGGTAATCGGAAATAAAGATCCAGTGGCATGCGAAAGCAATCCGTTTTCTCGAAAAGCATGGATGGGTTAGCCGTCTCCTTGAGACGCCAGACACGATGAGACGTTCACGGTGAACAAGCTGGGCCTCCCGCCGCTCCTCCAACGTTGACGATCACCGACTCTGGTAGTGCAAATAAAGCATTGATCGATGTCGGATGCTGTTGGGCGAATAGCAACGGATTCGCTGGAAGCCCCGTTGTTTCTTGCATGTTGGTGAGCCAAGGTAAGCAAGGCAAGCGGCAATGCCATCAGAGCTCAGATTGCACTAAAGACCCCAACAAGCAAGGATGCAAATGTTGCAACGGGAAACTCGGAAAAGCTGGCGACGGGAGTTGCCCTGGATGATGCATTTACCTCTTTCATTTATCGCCTGGACAGTTTTTAATTGCGCTGGTTCACTGGGCCACGAATACTATTGCTCCTCGGCTGGGAGTATCGAATTCCATAGGAATACCTCAAGTCGTGCCGTCTCCTGGCCGGCGGGGGGCGATTTTCTGGCTAACGGGGAGTACTGCGCTGTATTGAGCAATCAGACTCTTACAATCCTATTTCGCGGAAAGCAGATCCGCCAATCTCCATGTCAGGCAATGGCGCTTTTGGGCTGGAATGGAGGGCGCATTTTGTTGTGTTGTGCTGGTGGTCCCGAGTGGTTTGATCCTCGCCATGGCAGTTCGGGAACGAAATTAGCCCTTGACTCTGTCGCTATCCGTTCGTTAGCAGCAGGCTATTTATTGCTTAAAGGCGTCAATGAGACTGAAGCTTCGTATGTGGCCGGAAATCAGGTCGTCCGTAAATGGCTTGTTCATGGAAGGATTGAGCACGTCGAAAGAACTTTTTGCCAGGGCCAATATGTGTTCACAGATATTGATTCCTCAGATGGGAAAGGATTCCTTTGGATACTTGACACTAGGACGGGGGTTGAGAGGATGCTCGACACTGAAGGTTTGGCATGTACATATTGTGGGGGATTTCAAAAAGATGGAATATTTATCGCCAGAAAGACCCCAACAACCGATGCCAAATTGGCTGCATGGACCAGCATTGACCTAGTAGACTTGCCGACCCTCAAGGAACATAAAGTCCTTAGATTGGCGGGACAGTTCGATCTGGTGGATACCATCAGTCCCACGGGGCAGATTCTTGCAAAGCGCCCAAGCAACGGCGTGGGACCAAGCGATTTGGTTGCGATCGACCCGGGAAGTGGGAGAGTGGAGGTCGTGGAGCGTGGCGTCTATCGATAATGTTCAAAGTCGAGCGCCAGGTGAAGAAAACCAAGAACCGAGAAATTTTATTGATGACAAACTAACCTTTTCACATTCGATAGTGCGATCATTTCAAAAGCATTGATTGGGGAAGTTAAGTCAGAGTCAATACTTGAAGTGCTAGCGCAAGACCGGACACAAGAAATGACACGAGTGGAATAGAGAAAATGGGAGTCACGAATTATTACTCGTTTGGCGGCATGTTGATTGGTGAAGAGGCTGTTGGCGACACCGGGTTCAGAACTTACGGACACATCGCCAGGGATGACAGAGGCGGACTTGCTTCGGGCGAGAACATGCTCGTGCGGTGGGTTGTCTCTTCGTCAGGTCTCTTAAACCACAGAAGCCACAGAACTCCGCACAGCTGTCTTTGCACCTCGTGCCTGGTTTAGCCGCTTCCCACAGAAGACACAGAAGCCCTCCACGGGGCTGCCTCCGGCAAACTCGGCGAACCCTTTTTCCAGAACAGAAGCCACAGAACTTCGCGCCTTTCGCTTTCCGCCTTGTGCCCGGTTTGGTCCGCTTCCCGCCGAGAGCCCAGAAGCCGTCCGCGAGTTTTGCCTCCGTCGACTCAGCGAAAGCCCATTTTCAGAACAGTACGCTGTAGCGCCGTGAGCGGTTCGTGCAAGTCAATGATGGCGTTAAGCGTCTCACGCATGTGTTCTTCGGCCTGGCGGCGCTGTCGTGTCAGTCGTGGTCATAGCTTGTTTGGCCAATCTTGCTTAGTGTGGAAGACGTGCAAAACATCAATAGCACTCCCGACGCTAAATACAATCACGTGGCCATCGCCTTTCGAGCGGCGCTTAAGCGTCACGTATCGCAGTTCGGGCATAACTTCTACAACCTTTGCGAACTTGTGGTTTGTGGCCAGTTTGTCGATGCCCTTTCTTAGAAAATCGTCATAGCGATCCGCGCGCGTCGTTCCGTCGCGCCTCGCGTTGTATTGCCAAATGTTAAGGAGCTCGTCTTGGGCTTCGAACGAAAGATTGACTTTGAGGGCTGGGTTTCGCATTACGGTTCCAGGTTGCCGTGGCCATTTCACGACACTTCCGTAAAAGAGAGTTGGCAAAAGAATTTGCGGCGAAATTCTGAGCCGAAAATGGAACTAACTAGTTCCATCCCTTATTGCTGGTTGGCTTCGAGCCATTCCGCGCGCTTAGCCGCAAAATCCGCTCTTGCCTCTTCCGGCGTGAAGCTCTGCCCCGCTTTGATTTGGGCTTGTGCCTTTGCAATATGCGCCAACCGCTCGGGCGTGAACATCTTTTGAATGGCGGCGTCTTCATCCCGCAAGCGAAGCTGTAGGGTCTCGGTAACAAACGCTTCAAGGCTGACGTGACGCGCCTCCGCAGCTTGGGCGGCCTGGTGGTAAACCTCGTCGGGAATTCTGATTTCGTACATGTGCGACTCTCTCTTGATGATACGGCAGGAACCTAGGAAAGTCTAGCCTCTCAAGAGTAAACCTAGCGTGATTTTCGCTACAATTCAGCGACAACGGTTTCCAGCGCCACTCGTTTTTTGAGCTGGTCGTGTTCATCTCCCAGTGCCGCCTGCTCCTCCTTAAGCTGCTCGCCCGCCGTCGCTTCGCTTCGCGGACTCGCTGACCCTGGGCTTTAATATTTCGCTCTATCGAGGCCTTCCCGCAGAAGACGCAGAAGCCGTCTGCGGGTTTTGCCTCCGTCGACTAGGCGAAGTCCATTTTCAAAAAACAGGGCATAGAAAAGCGCAGAAGCGGGGCTTGGCACTTTTCGACGTTGGGTGCGCCGAAGAATCGGCGCCTACATAGCGGCGAAGGAATCGCCGCACTCAGGGCGCTGCTCCGAGAAAGCCCTGGAGTGCTCTCGCGGCAGTTGCGACTCTTCACGACGCTGTCGTGCATTGCCGAAGCTGCGCTTCGGCCCAGGTCAAAATCGTCTCGGCCTCATCCTCTTTCGAGAACGTGTGCACTTCGCCCCAGGTTGCCGTGATCGTGTGAAAGGCGGGGCGGGGGATAAGGGTGCCGTAGGGCATCACCCGGTTGCTACCCATGATGCCTAGGCAGATCACCGGGGTCAGGGTCTGCCTCACGATCAGCGCGACCCCGGGCTTGAGGGGCAGCAGTTCGCCGGTCGCGCTCAGTTCGCCTTCCGGGAAGAGGCAAACCACGCACCCCTCCTTCAGAAGGTTGATGGCGTGCTTGAGCGCCGCGCGGTCGGGTTCGCCGCGCCTCACCGGAAAGGCGCGGAAAAGGTTGAGCACATAGCGGACACCCTTCATCTCGAAGAGCTCGCTCTTTGCCATGAAGTACACCGGCCGCTTGCACGCGAGTTGCACGACGATCGGGTCGATATCGGCGAGGTGGTTGGAGAGAATGAGCACGCCGCCGGACTTCGGGACCCGGTAGGCGCCGATACGCCGCAGCGGGCCGAGAATCGTCATCAAAACCCAGCAGAGGGCGCGCAGAAAAGGGAGGCCGAGCGCCAGAAAGAGGGGGGCCTGTTTGTCTTTAGTTTCCATTCGGAAGAATCAGCCTCTTAAGGGCCTCCGGATATGCCTTGTGCTCCAAGAAAAGGACGCGGGTGGCAAGGCTTTCGGGTGTATCTTCCGGCAAGACTGGGCATTCCTTCTGGAGCAGGATCTCGCCCTCGTCATAGTGGTCCGTGACCAGATGCACGGTGCAACCGCTCTGGGGCTCTCTCGCCTCGATCACCGCCCGGTGGACGTTCAGGCCATACATCCCTTTGCCCCCAAACTTGGGAAGCAGCGCCGGATGAATATTTAGAACCCGGTTTGGATACAGCTTCAGAATCTTGCTCGGCAGCAGGTTGGCGTAGCCACAGAGACACACATAATCCGCGTCGACGTAGCGCAGCATGTGGGCCAACTCTTCTTCATAATCTGCTTCCTTTGGAGAGAGGACTTGGATCGGCAGGTTCAGCCGCTGAGCGGTTTCCGAAGCGGGGCATTCGGCTTTGGGCGCGACCACTATCGAGACCGTGGCGGGCAGTTGGCCGTTGGCGCAGGCGAGCGCGATGGCTTCCATGTTGGAGCCAATCGTTCTCCCCCCGACTAAGAGCGCAAGCTTAGTGATCGGGCGAAACCTCGCTCAGAATCCAGCTTCGAAACTCTTCGACGCTATCGAAGAGAAAGTCCGGCTTGGCCGCGCCAAGCGTCTCGTGGCTGCTAGGGTCGGCCCAAGAGACGGAGGCGATAGGCATGCCAACCAGCCTGGCCGAACTGACATCGTGAATCGAGTCTCCCACGTAAAGGCAGTCCTGAGGCTTCATCTTCCAATCGGCGAGTATCCGCAGGATTCCCTCTGGCTTGCACGGGCCGTAGGGGCAGCCGGGTTCTAAGGCGTCAAAGGCCCTGTCGAGGCCGATCAAGCGCAACGATATTTCAAGGCTCTTCTCGCCTTTGCCGGTGACCACGCCCAGCTTTATTCCGTGGCGGCGCAGTTCTCCCAAGAGCTCGGCCAGCCCGTCGAAGGGCGACCGAAGGGAATCGTGCAATTCCTCGTAAAGGCGGTGGTAACTGGCGAGGGACTCTACCGGCGCCTCGGGTACCAGCACGGTCATAACGCCCGTTTCGCAGGGGCCGAATTTGGAGCGAATCTCCTCGTCGGCTAGCCGCTCGCCACCGTGGTGTTCCACGGCCTGCCGGAAGGCTTCGAGGCAAATCGGTAGAGTATCGGCAAGGGTGCCGTCGAAGTCGAAAAGAATGCCTCGGATCATGGGGAGCACTCTCAAGATACCCGGCGGCGGTCGTTCGAGTCGGCCCTTGGCGTAGCAGCCGAGTCCAACTGAGCGAGTCGGGGAGTTCCGCGATTATGTGGTCGGACAATGCCGTCTCGGATTGTGTCTCGCAAAGGCGCAAAGCACGCAAAGCCCGGGCGTTCGTTTCAGGCGAACAGAGCACAAGCCGGTTCCGTGATTTCCCTTCCTGCCAGTTCTGAGTAGATTTCGTTGCAGCGCGTATGCCCCAATAGCGCGACCTTCAGCCCGCCGGAAATCGTTGTCGCACGGCCCAGGGCGACGTTTCGTCCACCTACCCTACGCTTCGGTGAACTCACTTGCCGCTGGGGCTATGTTAGGCCGGCCCTTTGGGCCTTCCCGGATCCCCTTACTTCTTCTTGGCTTTGTCCTTGCTATCCTTCGGCAGCGAGGCAAATCGGTCGGAAAGGATCTTTGCCTCTTTGGCTTTGAACGCGGCGTTTTTGCCGGAGGACGTCTTCTTTGGTTTCTTGTCTCCCATACATCCAGTATACGTGTAGGCGCTCACCGACTACCCATGGCCCAAGGTACATAGTGCCTTTGCTAGACATTTCCGGCCTTAACCGCAGAACTCACAGAATCCGGTTGCCCTATATTGCTGGCAATGTTGAAGTCGATTCGCTTACCGCACAGAAGTCACAGAGGACAACCAGCCTTAGCGATTCGCCGTTAAACAATTTGAAGTCGAGGTGATACCTGGTGGCAGGCTTTGCGTTCCTTGCGGCTTTGCGAGACATACCCGGTTCCCTTAAACGCAGAAGCCGCAGATTCCGGCTGCTCGGCATTGCGGACTAGATTAAAGCGAATCCGTATGCGGCGCAGAGTTCACAGGTTCGTTGGTCCGGAGTTCCTCGGCGTCCGCCACTAATGTCGCGCAAGCAAAACCGGCCCAGACTACTGTGTGTTCTGTGGGAAGGGCCAACCGCGGCCAAGGCGGCCACCCAACAAGCGCACAATTCAGTGGCCTCCTTGGTTCAAATGGAGCTGACGGTAGGGAACAACGTCATGCACGAGGCGCCCCCCGTTCTGTAACCGAATCCCAGAAGTTATGTCCAAGAAAATCCCTGCATCAATGAATCTGAAGCCCTAAGTACACTCCTCTTATCGGGTTCGACGGAACTCCGCCAATCATAATGGTCCAACCCATCAATACAGAACTGCTGTTAGGCGACGAAGCCGTCGCTTGGGGCGCCATCGACTCTGGAATTGGGGGCGCGTTCTCCTATGCGGGAACGCCGGCGACGGAGATTTTGGAGACGATCCAGATCGTCGCGCCCTCGATCTGGGCACAGTGGTCCGCCAACGAAAAGGTCGCTTACGAAGAGGCGCTCGGTATGTCCTATGCCGGAAAACGGGCGCTCGTAGCGATGAAGCACGTCGGGCTCAACGTCGCTTCGGACCCCTTTATGAGCTCGGCCCTCACCGGAGTGGTCGGCGGCATCGTTCTGGTCGTCGGCGACGACCCGGGCATGCACTCTTCCCAAAACGAGCAGGATTCGCGCGTGCTTGCCGAGTTCGCCAAGATCCCTTGCTTTGAACCGAGCAACCAACAGGAAGCCTACGATATGACCCGCGAGGCTTTCACGTTTTCGGAGAAGTTCGGGTTGCCCGTCATGCTGAGGCTGGTAACCCGGTTAGCCCACAGCCGCTCCCGGGTTGTACTTCGGCCGGATGAGGAACGGTCGCGCAGCCAAATCCGGCTGCCGCTGCCCGACCCCAACGACTGGACCCTCGTCCCCGTCAACGCGCGACGGCGCTATAAGCGGCTTCTCAGCTTGCAGCAGCCTCTAATCGATGCTTCGGATGGCTCGCCCTACAACCTTCTCACCCTCCGGGGCAAGCGGGGCATTATCTGCACGGGAACCGGCTACAACTATGTGCGAGAGGCGCTTGGCGCCTTTCCTGAGGAGTCGATCCTCCGAATCGGCCAATACCCCTTGCCAACCCTGCGCATTCGGCAATTGGTCGAGCATTGCGACGAGATTATCGTCGTCGAGGAGGGCTACCCCTTCATCGATCAGCGCCTCACCGGTCTCTTCGGGGTCCCGGGCAAAACCATTCGCGGAAAGTTGGACGGCACGTTGCCGATGGACGGCGAGCTTCTGCCCGCCCTCGTTTCCAAGGCCCTCGGCGTGGAACCAGGGCCGATCCTGCCGCCTGACCCGATCATGGCGGCGAGGCCGCCCCAGTATTGCAAGGGTTGCCCCCACGCAAGCTCCATGAACGCGATCATCGAGGCGACCTCGACCTATGAACAGCCTCTGCTCTTCAGCGATATCGGGTGCTACGCCTTAGGAATCATGCCGCCCTATCGCTCCGTTCATTCGGCAGTCGACATGGGCGCCTCGGTGGGGATGGCGCACGGGGCTTCGCGTGCGGGCGCGTTTCCCGTGCTGTGCACGATCGGCGATTCGACTTTTGCCCATTCGGGGATGACCCCGCTTCTCGGCGCGGTTCTGACCGACGCCAATATCACCGTCGTCATCCTCGACAATTCCACCACTGCGATGACCGGTCAGCAAGACTCGATGGCGTCGGGTGACCAACTTCTGGAGTTAGTGAAGGGCCTGGGTGTGAAGGACCTTCACGTGTTCGAGCCGCTGCCAAAGAATCACGCCGCGAACGTGGAAATCATCAGGAACGCGATCGAGCACAAGGGGCTGAGCGTCCTTGTCGGCCGGAGACCGTGCATTCAGCTCAAGCCGCGAAAGCTGGCCGCGTCCCTGCCCATCGTCGAAGAATAGGAGTTCAAACTTGCGTCACGACATTATCATTGCGGGAGTTGGTGGACAAGGCATTCTGACCATCGCCCGGGTTCTTTCCCTTGCCACGAGCGGAAGGGGGCTGTTCGTCAAGCAAGCCGAGGTTCACGGAATGTCCCAACGGGGCGGGGCGGTGTACTCCCATTTGCGTATGTCGGACTCCGAGATCTTCAGCGACCTGATTCCGGCTGGCCAAGCCGACATGATTCTCGCTATCGAGCCACTCGAAGCGCTTCGCTATGTTTCCATGCTACGGCCGGGAGGCATCATCGTTGCGAGCACCAATGCGGAAGTCAACATCACGGACTACCCCGGCATCGAGAGCGTGCTCTCCCACATCGCCGCGTTCGAAAGCCACGTCGCAATCGACATGGAGAAGCTGGCCCGCGCGGCGGGAGGGGTTCTGTCCGCCAATATCGTTGCCCTCGGCGCCGCCTCGCTCTATCTCGGGTTCTCTATGGGCGAGCTTCAAGGCGCGGTGGAAACGTTGTTTGCGAGGAAGGGGGAACGAGTCGTTCAGACCAATCTGCGGGCCCTCCGTTTTGGGCGCACGGCGGCAACCGCATACCGCGAAGCGCTGGAGAGGAATGTCGATCCCCAGAGCGCGCGTGGTTGGATCGCGACGCTGTCACCGGAGCACCTGGCGTCAGGGGAAGACTTCGACTTCACCGGTTTGGCGGCAAACGAGGACGGCTCGAAACTGACTGGCGCCGAGGCCCACGCTTTCGAAAGCCTGCTCATGAGGGCCTACGAGGAGGACCGCCGCCAGCTTTACGAGCACGAGGTCTACCGGCTGATCGAATTGGTTGGCGCAATCACACCGCCGCGGCACACGTTCGTTTCCAAAGGATCCACCTTGTCCGAAGGGGCTCTTGCCAACTACCCGGGCGAGAAGGTGGTGCTGAAGCTCGTTTCGACCGGCGTAGTTCACAAGACGGAGGCGGGCGCCGTTCTCATATTGCCAAAGGAGATTAACAGAGTCCGGGCGGAAATCGACAAGATGATCGTCCGCCACTCGGCGGGGGCCGACGTCGCAGGCGTGCTCGTCGTCGAGTTCGTCGAGCACGACTCGCAAAGCCTGGGCAAGGAGCTCTTCGTTGGGATTCGAGCAACGCGGGAGTTCGGTCCGGTTATCGCGGCCGGCCTCGGAGGCGTGCAAACCGAATACTTCGCGGCAAGGATGCTTCCGGGCGCTGCGGTCGCAAAGGCGGTCGCCCTCGACGTGGACGCGGACGAGTTTCTCGAAATGTTCAAGATGACGGCCGCTTACGACGTGCTTTCCGGCCGCATCCGCGGCCATGACCGCACCGTTTCGGATGGGGAACTGCTTCGCTGTTTCCGGGCGTTCATCTCTATCGCGCGGCAGTTCTGCGTCGACCGGGGGGAAGAGGGGCCCGATATCGGCGAACTCGAGGTAAACCCATTCGCCTTCACCGGCCAGCGCCTGGTTCCCTTGGATGGTCGCGGCAACCTGAGGCCGGCGTCGAAGGCGTTGCCTGCGCGGCCTCTAGCCCAGGTGGCGGCCCTGCTCGAACCGCGCTCGATCGCCCTCGTCGGCGTTTCCTCGAAGGCGGGCAGTTTTGGGCGCATTATTCTCTCCAATGTTCTCGAGTGCGGGTTCGACCGGAGCCAAGTGGTGGTCGTTAAGCCGGACGAGGCGGAGTTCGAGGGAGTGAGGTGTGTGGCCCGCATCGGGGACCTCGCCGAACCGGTCGATTTGCTCGTGATCACGGTCCCGGCGGCGGCTACGCCGGAGATTGTCGAGGCTTGCAACAGGTCGGGCAAGGTTCGCTCGGCAATCATTATTTCGGGCGGCGCGGGGGAGACTGAGGGATCCGAGGCTATTGGCGATGAGATTCACACCGCAATTCAAAAGGGTAGGTCGGGGCCCGGCGGGGGCGCCGTTTTCCTTGGTCCGAACTGCATGGGGGTGCGGTCCTTGCCAGGTTCCTACGACACCTTCTTCGTTCCCGACGAAAAGCTGCCACCCCGCCGCTCGCGCGCGCCCCAACCGGTTGCGATCATTTCCCAAAGCGGCGCGTTCATCGTTTCCAGGCTCAGCTCGCAAACTCAGCTCAACCCCAACTTTGCCATCTCGATTGGCAACCAGTGCGACCTCACGGTATCCGACCTCCTCAAGGTTCTCGGCGACCGGGAGGACGTGAACGTGGTTGGAGTTTATCTGGAGGGGTTTGGCGACCTCGACGGAATCGAAACGCTGCGCGCGGTAAGGAGCCTGAAGGAGAAAGGGAAGTCGGTCGTGTTCTACAAGGCTGGCCGTACGGAGTCCGGCCGGTCGGCCGCGGCGGGCCACACCGCCGCCGTGGCGGGCGACTACGACATTTGCCAAACCGCGATGCGGCACTTTGGCGGTTTCGTGGCGCAGGATTTTCGAGAGTTCGGCCAAGCGGTCGACCTTGCAACTTGCCTAGCCGGCAGAACCGTTGGGGAGGGACGAGTTTTCGCCGTCACCAACGCGGGCATGGAAGCGGTGGCGATGGCCGACGCGGGCCTGCGTTTGGAACCCCTTTCGAAGAAGCTTCATACCGAACTGAGCCTGGTGCTTGAAAAGAACCGGTTGGACTGCCTGGTGGGCGCGCGCAACCCTCTGGACCTCACGCCCGCAGCGAACGAATCGGCCTATAGCGATGTTGTTTGCGCCGCGCTCGACTCCGAGGAAATCGACGCGATTATAGTCTCATGCGTTCCTCTGGCGCCGTGCCTCTCCACGCTGACCGGGGCCTTGGACGAGCCGGGCTCGTTCCCTTGTATGGCAGCGAAGTGGTTGGAGCGCTCTACGAAGGCGATTCTGTTCGCGGTCGACGGCGGCCCGGAATACGACGAGTTAGTGAGGCGTTTGCGTGGGGTGGGTTCGCCGGTGTTTCGGTCGGCGGACGAAGCGGCGAGGCTTCTGCGTCGGTGGGTCGAGCATTTGGGGTGACGGGTGACAGGTGATAGGTGAAAGGTTTGGAGGGGCGTGGCTGGGTTTCACCCAAATCTGGAACCGTTCCTCGCTGCTGGTCTGAATGAACTGGATCACTGGGCCCGTGGCTGAATAGCGCGGACTTTCAGCCCGCCGAATATGCCGATGCCTCAACCCAGGGCGACGTTCGTCCGCCTACGCTGCGCTATGGCGGACTCACTTGCCGCTGGGCTATGATAGGTCTGCCCTTCGGGCCTTTCCGGATTTTCGGAACATGCCTGCACTGTTATCCGTCTGGTCTGGAAAATCTGTCGCGGACTTGGCGTGGAACGACCACAAGGCGGCTAGCCGGCAAGACGGATGTGCTCTACGCTCGCTCCCGCACCCATTTCTTTGAGTGCTTCCTCCCGCCTGAAGGCCATTAATTCATGCAGGCAGTCGAGCACCATCTCTCGTGCTTCATTCTCCGTGCGGCCTTGGGAAACGGCGCCAGGCACCTCAGGTATGGTTGCGATCCACCAACCTTGTTCACCCTTCTCGATAAGGATTGTTATCTGCTCGTCCATAGTCCGATTACGCTTATTGTACGTCAGTGAGCTACCAATATGGGGATTGCCAGCCTCCGCGTTCTCAGTTTTCTTCTACCCCTCCGGGGAGTGTTGAATAATGCTGTTGAAGTGGCATCGTTTGACCCGTCGCCGTCTTTTATTGTATGAGTGCTGGCAAGCGTACGCTCCAACCTGTTCTAGGTCACACGATTGACGATTTGGTCCGCGCG